>ERZ795050.121-NODE-121-length-119873-cov-10.511317_pt1 | contig 119873 bp, 104 predicted proteins | sample MGYA00375134_ERZ795050 | MGnify/ENA primary metagenome ERZ795050 (study PRJEB30179, sample SAMN05720221) | activated sludge metagenome | isolation source: Anaerobic digester | place: Japan | collected 2015-05-26 ... | reverse complement strand
TAATTGTAAAATTTTGTGTCACATAATAACCACCACCTGAAGAATATGAGTTATTTACATATTTGTAAATCTGAACAGTATTATTATCTGCTCTGAGATACACCATATAAGAGTTGCCTCTTCCGTCAGCAGCGGGGTCGGAACAGAAAAAGTGCATTCCTGCTCTTCGGTTTGTTCCGGTGCCTGAAATCTTCATTTGCCAGTGATAAAGATATATTTTTCCACTTTGCTGTGTTACATTAGCATAAATGTTTGTGTTTACTAAACTTTGATTAGATTGCAATAATCTTCCTCCCGAAATACTCCACGTTCCGCTAACAGAAGTCCATTCCGGATGAATAGCGGAAGTAAAGTTGTCGTTGAAAAATCCTCGTGAAGAATTTGCCCGCCATTCAGTGCCATTATAATCCATTACTTGATAAAAGCTATGTTTTACACCCGTTCCGCCCACATTATCAGCATCAGAAAAATTTATTGAAAAATCAGAGTTATACCATTTTCGAGATTTGTTTATCTCTGTTGTTGGCGGAATATTGTCTGTAGGTGTAGTACAATCATCTAAGATCTGCTTTGTTTGGGTTCTTATATTTGGCAAAAGAGCATACAATGTTTCACCCGGGCAAGTAGTCCCACCAGGATTTACATCTCTATGTCCACATATTCTTGGTAAATTAATCCATTGAGTTCCGGCCTGATTTAAAATTGAAGCAGAACTTAAAGGATCATAACTTTTATGGTCATACCACCATGCTAAAAACTCCTCACATTTTTGCAGCTGAGGTGTAGTTGGGGCAGTTCCCGGAGCATCGCTATTTCCCAAAAAATTTAACCCAATTGAATATGAATTTGAATACCCTGCATGTGCCCCTTTTACATCTTGATTGGGAAGATTGGGATTATAACGACCCTGATAAAAATTCCCGTATTTATCAAATAAATAATTATATCCAATATCACTCCAACCATTGCTGTTTACATGATAGTTCCAATATGACCTCACTACTGCAGCACCATCAGTGTAAGAATCCGGACTTGCTCCATGATGTATAACAGTATGAGTGCAACTTGTAAGATAGGTTGGCGTATATGTTGGATAAAGACAATCCTGATAAGAACCACACCACGATGATCTTGGAATTATTACCGGAAACTCCGGGCATGATTTTGCTCCATTAAGTTCTTCTTCCCCTGACTTAAAATTAAGTTCAGAAGTTGGTTTTACATTCAATAAAATCATATAAACCTCAGTAATATAATCTGATTCCGGCGGATAAATATAAAACTCTACTGAATCGTGCTCAAATTCATTAAATCCGAACATAAGGTCGGACTTATAAAAATTATCTTTCGTGTCTTTTGGATTATAGTGTCCATCAGAATATTTCCAATCGCTCCAACCCGTATTATTTTGATATACACGATATGCTATTTCGTAATTACCTGCATCCCATAAGCCTACTCCAGATTTCCATCCTAAAGCAAACGAAGTATAAGCAATTGGGGATTTTAACTTTAGCCCATAAGCTCCATTAACTTCGGAATAAGTATCATCCTCAATTTTATAACAAACCAGTATATCTCCTCCTGTTCGTACTGAATAAAATTCCTTTAAACTTTCTTGCGAATAAAGTAATTCCGAATAAAAACAAAATAACAAATTAATAAAAATCAATGTGTAAATAACTTTTCTCATAATGAATTCTTTTGATTTTTTGGCAATATAAAAAATTTTAAAATACAATAATGTTAAAATTAAATTTTTTAGATATAACAACGTTTTTAATTATAAAACATCATGTTTTTAGATATTTTAAAATAATGATTCTTTATCTGAAATCTCAAATTAATAATTTATAAAATTTAAGAATTTTGCTATGTTTGTGATAAATTTTCATGTTTTTAATGAAAGCAAAAAAAATAAGACTATCACCTGATTTCGATTTTGAAATAATTGGAATTTCAAGTTCAGCTTATGACTATCAAATCGCATGGGAGTTGACACAATTATTTGATTTTGAATTTGAAAAATCTTCCGATGTAACTATTATAGATGAAAAATACAGCGAATATCAAGTGTTCAATGTATTTGAAGTAAAAGATGAAGAGGAAGAATGTTTAGCAAAACTAATTTCGAATAAAGCAAATAACATTGGTTATTTTTGTGAGGAATTAAAAAACATTGATTTCTTCTTATTAATTTTCGATAAGAAAAAACTTCTTGAAATTAATGACTTGAAGAAAAAACTTAAAAAATCAAAAAACATTAATGCAGTTTTTATCTTTGATATTGAAAACATAAAATCAAAAGAAAAATTTATTTTTTAAATATGGGAATAATTGCTCGACAGTCAATAAAGGGTACAATATATTCATATATTGGAGTGGTTCTGGGGTTTATCAATGTCGGGTTATTAATGCCTAATATATTCTCTACAGAGGAAATTGGATTGGTAAATCTTTTAGTTGCACTTTCGGCAATTATAGGTCAATTTGGAACTCTTGGTATGATGAACGTTACAATCCGACAGTTCCCGTTTTTTAGAGATAAAGAAAAAAAACACAACGGATTTTTGTTTTTATTATTGTCCGTAGGGGTATTTGGTTTTTTGCTATCGGCAATCGGTTATTATGCTTCTAAAGACTGGCTCATAGAAACTAACATTGAAAAATCACCTTTGTTTGCAGAATATGTTTATCTACTACTCCCCCTTATTTTTGCCACAATATTTTTCTTCCTCCTCGACACTTATAACAGGATGTTCTTTAATGCCTCCTTTGGAATTTTTGTTAAAGAATTTCTGCTTAGAATTTTAAACCTTCTTGGTATAATACTATTTTACTTAAAAGTATTTGATTTTCATGGATTTATCATTTTTTACACAATAGCTTACGGAGTACCTACTATTTTACTCTGTTTGCTTTTAATTATTAGAGGAGAATTTTCGCTAAAACCGGATTTGAAATTCATAAACTCTAAAATTTTACGTGAAATAATTTCTGTTGCACTTTTTGGAATTGTTTCAGGATTTAGTGGCTTGGTTGTAATGCAAATTGACAGATACCTAGTAAACCATTATTGTAATTTAAGTGATACAGGAATTTATTCTACAGTATTTTTCTTTGGTTCGGTTATACTTATGCCCGGCAGATCTCTTATCCGTATAGCAAGCACCTCAATAGCAGAAGCATTTAAGAAAGAAAACATTGATGAAGTAAATAAAATTTATTCGGGAAGTACAATAAATCTAAGTATTATCGGATTATTGCTGTTTCTTTTGGTCTGGATTAACACCGATAATATTTTAATGCTTTTGCCCGATGAATTTCATTCCGGCAAGATGGTAATCTTTTACATTGCTCTTGGTCATTTACTCCAAATGTATGCCGGAATCAGTGGGGAGATTATTCAATTCGGAAAATTTTACAAAGAACACAGTTTGATAATGATTTTTCTGATAATCTGCATTGTTATTTTCAATATTATATTACTCCCTGTTTACGGGATTACGGGGGCTGGTATTGCTTTTGCTCTTTCATTTCTTATTTACTGGATAATTCGAGTTTGGTTTGTATATTCAAAGTACAAACTGTTTCCATACAACAACAAATTTCTAAAATTGAATCTGATTGGAATTTTATCTCTGATTATTAACTCACTTATTCCAACAACCCCATTCATTTTTGATGTTTTAATCAGAACAGGTGTAATTACATCATTTTTTTTGGCCTTAATAATATATTTAAGAATTTCGGAAGATTACAATCAAAAAGCAACAGATTTTATAGAAATAATAAAACAATACATTGTAAAAATACGCAATCACAAATAATTTAGATCTGCATCATTAGATTTTACAAAAGGTTCGATTGCCCTATCATATATACCCTGCACAAAAGCTATAAGCATCCCATAATTAGTTACAGGCACTCCAGCCTCAACAGCAGGTTTTAATCGCGAAATTACTTGCTTACGAGTCAAAACACATCCCCCGCACTGCACAACAAGAGCATAATCAGTTATTTTTCCCGGGATTTCATCAAGTCCGGCAATAACTATATATTCAAGAGACTTGCCTGTATAATTGCTTAACCATCTTGGAATCTTAACTCTGCCAATATCATCACAGGATACATGATGGCTGCAACTTTCAAGAATCAGTATTTTATCACCGTCCTTGAGATCGTTGATTTTTGGTGTTCCTATCAGATAATTATCAAAATCTCCTTTATATCGAGCCAATAAAACAGAAAAACCCGTTAGCGGAATATCTCGTGGAATGGAAGCAGCTGCTTTCAGAAATATTTGTGAATCTGTAATTGCCAACTTCGGTTTAATACCGGTCTTTTTCAAAAAGGAATCAACCTCACGTTCTTTCAATACAATTGCCACACAATCATTATCCAAAATATCCCTTATTACTTGAACCTGTGGCAATATTAACCTGCCTTGAGGAGCTTCGATATCTATGGGAGTAATCAGTAAAACCACATCTCCGTAACTTACTAAATCACCAAGCAAAGAGGTAATTTTCCAGGATGATTCAGGAAGCAATTCTTTTATGGTCTTTAACAAAATTTCAGTATTGCCATTAGTTTCAACAGAATAATCAATTACACGACAATTGAATTTTTCTTGAATTTTTTTTTGTAAATCTTTATTAAGTTTTACAAGGTCTGATTTGTTATAAATAATGAAGAACGGGATTCCTTCTTTTTTAAATTGATCAATCAAATTTTCTTCTTCAACATCAAAAATATTCTCACTTATAACCAGAATTGCCAGATCAATTTCTTTTAGAGTTTTTAGTGATTTTTGTACTCTAAGTTTTCCGACTTCACCTTCATCGTCAATTCCGGCTGTGTCAATCAAAATAACCGGTCCAAATCCGGTAATTTCAAATGACCTTTTCACCGGATCTGTTGTAGTACCTTTAAAATCAGCAACAATTGCGATCTCCTGTCCCGATATATTGTTTATTAATGAGCTTTTCCCAACATTGCGGCGTCCGTAAATACCAATATGTGGTTTATTTTCTTTGCCTTTCTTCATTATATAAATGTTTTTTAATTAATTGTTTTATGCAAATTTTGTTTAGGTATAAATTTTAAAGGTAAAATTAATCCTATTTTAAAAAACACAACTAAAATAATGTTATTTTTATGGCGATTGTACAAAACATAAAAATAATGTTTAAAAAGATTTGTGTTTTACTTGTATTTTTACAATTGATAAGCTTAATTCGAGCACAAGAATACGGGTTACCGATGATTCACAACTTTGCCCCCAAAGACTACAGGCACGAAAATCAGAATTTTAGTATTGCTCAAGATAACTATTCAATTATCTATGTTGGCAATGCAAATGGGATAATGGCATTTGATAACAGCACATGGAATCTTATTAAAGTTTCGGGACGACCTATCATTAGAATAAATGAAAAAAACGAAAAATTTTATGCAGGATATAATCAAGCCGGTAAAATTGTTTATAAAAACGGGAAGATGAGTTTAGAACCTTTTAGAATTTTTGAGGAATACAAGCCAGGTCATTTTACAAATATTATATCCTTAAATGATGAATTGTTTTTAACCTCATCTCATCAATTATTTGCTTTAAAGAAAGATTCGTTAGACATTGAGATCTCAAATGCTCCTGGCATTAAAATTTTTAAGATTCACAAAAAACTTTTGATATATGTTCCACAAAGAGGTTTATATTATTGGAATAAAAATAAAATAAAAGAGTTTGAAAACAGCAATTTGTTCGAAAACCTTCCAATTCTTGATATTATTGATATACCAAATACAAAAAATGACTTAATAGTTTTAGTTGATGATGATCAAATTCTATATAAATATAAAAACAAAAATTTAGTTCCGATAAATAATAACATACAAGATTTTATAAAATCTAACATTTATACCTGCAGTATTATTCTTGACGATGGAAGACTTATAATAGGCACAATGCACGGCGGTATAGTATGTATTGATAAGAACGGCGAATTGTTATTTTCGATTAATAGAGAATCAGGATTAAGAGACAACTACATAACCGACATGATTATTGATAATTACGGTAGATTGTGGGTTTCAACCTACAATGGGATTTCGGTCTTAGAAATAAATTCTGATTTAAGTTTTTTCAGTTCATCTTTTGGTTTTACCGGAACAGTTTTATCAGTTATTAGATTTAATGGACAACTTTATATTGCAACAGTTAATGGGGTCTTTGTTTACAATTCAAGTAATATTTATGATTCGGCAAGGAAAATATTTGACATTAGAAAAAGATTTGAAAAAATTGAAGACATCCGTTCAATATGCTGGAAACTAACAGAAATCAATAATCATCTTTTTGCCCTAACAACTGATGGTCTATATGAAATTACAGGGAAAAAGGCTACTTTAAAAATTAAAGGGTCTTTTAATTGCTATTCTTCAATGAGCTATCACCCTTCAAAATATCTTTTCGGGACTTCTGAAGGTATTTTAATGGCTAATATTACGAAAAATTCTATTGACACAATAGGATATGTTAAAGATTTTAGATATAGCATTAGAACTATAGCTGAAGATTATTTTGGAAACTTTTGGTTAGGAACAAATGAAGATGGACTATTTCAAACAGCTTTTCATAACGGATTAAAAAAAGACACAAAAATATATCATTTTACTTCAGAACAAGGATTACCTGCTGATTTTGAATGGATAGATGTATATCCCAGCTTTCAAGGAATTTTATTTTCAACAGACAAAGGAGTTTATAGATATAATTATTCAAAAAACAAATTTGACAAAGATACTCTTCTGGGCTATGACTTTTCTAACAATAAAAAATATTTATATCCAATAATTGAAGACTCTAAAAAAAATATTTGGTACAGTTGTATTACCAAAGAAGAATTTGAAAGAGAAACAGGATATTTTATTTTTAACGGGGCAAATAAAAAATACACCCCTAATTACAAAAAGTTCGCTCTATTACAAGAATATGTAATTGAATGCATATATCCCGAAAGTCCCGAAAAAGTATGGTTAGGAGCTTCCGATGGACTAATTTTGTATAGCCCTTTAAAAAAAGGCTTCGATACGTTAAAGTTTGATTGTTTTATAAGAAATATTCAAATTGGGACGGATACAACTATATATTTTGCACCAGGAGACAACTTATCTGATCATAATATTTCATTTCATTTTAATAAAAAACGTATTAGATTTAACTTCTCTGCTCCCAAATTCGATATGCTTAATAACACAAAATATCAGGTAAAACTTGACGGATTCGATAAAAATTGGTCTGAATGGACAGATAAAAATTTTAAAGAATATACCTCACTTTACGAAGGTACCTATACTTTTAGAGTTCGTGCAATGGATTCATTTGGCAATATCAGCAACGAAACATCTCTAACTTTTGAAATAACACCTCCGTTTTATAGAACATGGATTGCTTTTGTAATTTATGCGATTATTCTTTCAGCAATAGTTTTTGTAATTATCATTTTAGTTAAATTCAATTATAAACGTGAAGAAAACAATTTAAAAAGACGCATTGAAGAAAAGACCAACGAACTAGCAAGACAAAAAGAACAAATAGAACAATTAGTAGCCAAGTTAATGCCACAATCAGCAGTAAATGAAATAAGAGATCAGGGAAAAGCTAAAACTCACCGATACGAAATGGTTACAGTGTTATTTGCTGATATACAGGGGTTTACAAAATATGCAGAATCCACAAAACCAGAAGAAGTAATAAAATATTTGAATGTAATTTTTAATTCATTCGACAATATCATTGCAAAATATAATATAGAAAAAATAAAAACTATTGGAGATGCCTATATGTGTGCAGGAGGCATGCCAAAAGAAGATAATATTAATCCTATTCAGGTTGTACTCGCTGCTTTAGAAATGCAAAGAGAAATTCAGCGTCTAAATGATACCAGAGACATAAAACTCGAAATAAGGATTGGAATACATACGGGTCCTGTTGTAGCAGGTGTTATCGGAATTAAGAAACTGGAGTATGATATTTGGGGTGATACAGTAAATATTGCCAGCAGAATGGAATCTTACGGAATGATAAACAAAGTAAATATCTCAGAACAAACTTATAACCACGTTAAAGACTTTTTTGTTTGCCAATACAGAGGCAAAATCGAAATAAAGTACAAAGGTGAAATGGAAATGTATTTTGTCCATGAAATAAAAAAAGCTCTTTCTGTGGATGGAGATAGAAAAACTCCTAATAAAAATTTCTTTATTAAACTTCAACATGTTCAGTTTAAAGATATTCAGGAAAAAATCCTCGAAAAATTGCAAAAAAGCCTTCCGTCAAACTTATACTATCACAATGTAAAGCATACTATTGACACGCTTTACATCGTTGAAAAAATTGGTCGACAAGAAGGTGTTGATGAAGAAGAAATGTTATTACTAAAGTGTGCTGCTTTGTTTCATGATGCAGGCTTTATATCACAATACGACAATAATGAAGAAATAGGAGCAAGCATGGCAGAAGCAGAACTAAAAAATCACGGATTTACAGAAGAGCAAATCGAAACTGTAAAACGTCTGATTATGGCTACAAAAATGCCTCACAAACCCAAAGACTTATTAGAAAAAATAATGTGTGATGCTGACCTTGATTATCTCGGAAGACCGGATTTTATCCCAATTTCTCAAAATCTTTTCCGCGAACTTTTTGAAAGAGGTAAAATAAGCACTATTGAGCAGTGGAATAAACTTCAATACAGATTCATTGAAAAACATAAATATTTTACTGCAACTGCCAGAAAAGAGCGTGATCCCGGGAAACAAGTTGTTTTAAAGCAACTTAAGGAAATGTTTGAATAAACTTGGTAACATGGATGAAAATGATGTTAAATTTCTTATAATCAGACTCAGCAGCATTGGCGATATTGTTTTAACCACACCTGTTATCAGATGTTTAAAAAAACAAGTGCCAAATTCCATTATACATTTTATCACAAAACCTCAATATGTTGAAATATTAAAATTTAATCCATACATTGATAAAATTCATGTTTACGAAAATTTTCACAAAACAATTGAAGAAATAAAAGCAGAAGGGTTTGATTATATTATAGATCTACACAAAAATCTACGGTCTAAACGAATTATAAATAAAATAAAAATACTCGACTTTTCATTTCCAAAATTAAACTTTGAAAAATTTTTAATTGTTAACTTCAAAATAAACAAATTACCTGATATACATATAGTTGATAGATATTTTGAAGCTGTTAAGTTATTCGATGTTAAAAATGACAACAAAGGACTTGACTTTTTCCTGGATGAATTTATTAAACAGGAATTATTCTCGAAATCAATAATTTTACCCGAAAAATATATAGCTTTTGCTATTGGGGCTCAACATAATACAAAAAAATTACCCACAGCAAAAATCATTGAAATTTGCAACAAAATAAACTGTAAAATAGTATTATTGGGAGGCAAAGAAGATTCAGCAAATTCATCACTTATAAAAGAATCTTGCAACAATACAATTGATTTATGCGGAAAAATAAGTTTACAGGCTTCAGCTTATATTGTTAAAGAGTCATTTGCAGTAATTACACATGATACAGGGCTTATGCACATAGCTGCAGCATTTAAAAAGAACATTATTTCTGTGTGGGGAAACACTATTCCAGAATTTGGGATGTCACCATACCTTTCAGGAGAGAGTTCAAAGATTTTCGAGATAAATGATTTAAAATGCAGGCCTTGTTCAAAATTAGGTAAGAAAAAATGCCCTAAAAAACATTTTAAGTGCATGAATAAGCAGAATTCAGATAAAATAGCAGAATATATAAATCAACTTTTAAATAAAAATACTTAATAACATTTTAGTAGTAACATACTAATAATAAAAAAAAGCTGCTTTGTAAGCAGCTTTTTTTAAATATTTTTTTTAGAATTAGTTAGATAAAGCGTAACGGATGAAACCTGTAACAACTAGATCTTTATCTGTACGTTTCAAATAATCTGCTACAGTCATTTTTTCTTCCATTATATATTCCTGATTAACAAGAGTAGATTCTTTGATAAACTTTTGCAATTTACCCTGAGCTATTTTATCAAGAAGATTTTCAGGTTTTCCTTCGTTGCGAGCTTGTTCTCTTCCGATTTCAAGTTCTTTTTGAATTACTGCAGCAGGAACGCTTTGTTCATCAACAGCAATCGGATTCATTGCAGCAACTTGCATTGCAAGGTTAAAGCTAACAGAAGGATCCACAACTTTATTTAATCCAACAACAGTAGCAAGTTTGTTACCCATGTGTATATATGAACTTACTTGAGCAGCTTCAAGTTTTCCGTAAAAAGCGAGTTCCATTTTTTCACCGGTAACACCACTTCTTTCCATAACTAATTCTTGTACTGTTTTACCATCTACAGAAATATTTTTTAAAGCATCGAGATTTTCCGGTAAATTTTCGGCTGCAATATCAAGGATTTTCTTTGCCAAATCAATAAAGTCTTGATTTTTTGCTACGAAGTCGGTTTCGCAATTTAATGCGATAATAACTCCTACAGTATTATTATTAGTGGTTTTTGCCAGTACAGCACCTTCGGATGCTTCACGGTCAGATCTTTTATTTGCGATAGCAAGTCCGCGTTCGCGAATAATTTCTTTAGCTCTTTCAAAATCTCCGTCGGCATCCACGAGAGCTTTTTTGCAGTCCATCATGCCTGCACCTGTAAGTTGTCTTAATTTGCTAACATCAGCAGCAGTTATATTTGCCATTTTTACTTGTTTTAATTTGATTAATAATTATTCATTATCTTCATCTCTGAATTTTTCAGGAATTTCGTTTTCACTATTTAATTTTTTAGCTCTAGTTCTTCTACCCTTTCTTTCAATTTCTTCGTCTTCATCATGAGCAGGAACAGCTTCAGCTTCTTTATCGAGGGCACGTTCGTTTAATCCTTCCTGAATAGCTTCGCACATAGCTCTAACAATGAGTTGAATTGATTTTGAAGCATCATCATTTGCAGGAATAGGATAATCAATCGGACGAGGATCAGAATTTGTATCAACCATTGCAAATACAGGAATTCCTAATCTTTTAGCTTCGTTGACTGCAATTTTTTCTTTAAGTACATCAACAACAAAAAGAGCTGCCGGCAATCTAGTCAAATCAGCTATTGAACCTAAGTTTTTTTCAAGTTTTGCACGTTGACGAAGAATTTGGAGTTTTTCGCGTTTTGATAAAGTGTCGAAAGTCCCGTCGGTCTGCATTTTATCAATTAAAGACATTTTTTTAACAGCCTTACGAATTGTCGGGAAGTTTGTTAACATTCCACCCGGCCATCTTTCAGTAACATAAGGCATATTTACTTTTTTAACTTCTTCGGCAACAATTTCTTTTGCTTGTTTTTTAGTTGCAACGAAAAGGATTTTACGACCAGATTTTGCAATATTTTTCATTGCATTGGCTGCCTCGTCAATTTTAACTGCTGTTTTGTGCAAGTCAATAATATGAATCCCATTACGCTCCATAAAGATGTAAGGAGCCATTGCAGGATTCCATTTACGTCTCAAATGGCCGAAGTGTACTCCGGCGTCAAGTAATTGTTCAAATGTTAATCTTGGCATTTTTTTAATTTTTAAGTTTACATTCTGTAGTAACAATCATCAGGTAGAGCTCCCGAGAGACCTGTCCTGACAATTTAGATACTAAACTTTTTATACTCACTAAATAAATTTTAACGTTTAGAGAACTGGAACCTTTTACGAGCTTTCTTTTGTCCCGGTTTTTTACGTTCAACGACTCTTGGATCACGAGTTAAGAATCCTAAAGGTTTGAGTGTGGAACGATATTCAGGATTAACTTTCAATAAAGCTCTTGCTATCCCAAGTCGCAATGCTTCAGCTTGTCCTTTAATACCTCCTCCGTCAAGGGTAACTTTAATATCAAAGCTTTCCACCTTGTCAATTGCTTCGAGGGGCTGTTTTACTACAAATTGATGATGGAGAACAGTAAAATATTCTTCCAATTTGCGACCATTAACAACTATGTTTCCTTTTCCTTCTCTTAGAAATACTCTGGCTACTGCGGCTTTTCTACGGCCTACTGCATTATATACTTCCATGCTCTTTATTTAATTGTATTTAAATTTAACACTGTTGGTTTTTGAGCTTCGTGTTTATGCTCATTTCCAACATACACATATAAATTACCGAAAATCTTATCACCCAAACTGTTTTTTGGTAACATTCCTTTAACAGCTTTTTCGATTATGCGACGTGGATCCTTTGCTTTCATTGCTAGATAAGGTATCCTTTTCTGACCACCCGGATAACCGGAATGTCTGATATAAACTTTTGCATTCTCCTTGTTACCGGTAAGTTTTACCTTTTCAGCATTAATAATAATCACATTGTCACCACAGTCAACATGAGGTGTGTAAGATGGTTTATGCTTTCCTCTCAGGACATAAGCAACTTTAGATGCTAAACGCCCAAGAATTTCTCCTTCAGCATCTACCACAAACCATTGTTTTTCAATGGTTTCTTTATTGGCTGTTAATGTTCTATAACTCAATGTATTCACTTCTTTAATATTTTTAAATTAATAAAACTTTTTTCCCATACGGGCGGATGACCAAACGGACTGCAAAAATAATACTTTTTTATTTTCTGCAATATTTTTTCAACAATTATTTTTTATATTTTTATTTTATGTGATTTACCTTATTTTTCAAGACTTGTACGATGATAAAAAAATTTTCTTCAAAAAAAATATCAACAATTTTTCTTAATCTTTATCAACGAAGGATTTATATTTTATCCAAGTTCACAAATTTTTTTAAGTTTCTTAATATCCTTCAATGTAATTTTTTCCCCTTCGAGTTTAATAATATTCTCCTTGCTGAATTCCGACAACGTCCTGATGACATTTTCCGGAGTTAAGTCGATGAGTTGAGCTATTTCCTTCCGTCTCAAAGGAATTTCATAACTATAAGAATGATTGATTTTTTCGGCAAAAAACAATAAAATATATGCTATTCTTCCTCTCATATTTTTCATACTGAGCATAAGTTTCTGTAAAATTATTTCATCGGTATTTTTGCTCATCTTCTCAATTAGTCCAACAGCAAATTGCCCATTATTTAAAGCAATGGATTTTATCTTATCCATTCTAATGCAACAAATTACAGAATCTGTAAGTGCAGAAACTCTAAACTTATGGTAAGGCTCAGAAAAAACCGTAAGTAAACTTACAAAATTCATCGGAGTACCAATACTGATTATTTGTTCTTTACCGATTTGATTATAAAAATAGTTTTTTACTAACCCTGATTTTAAGTAGAAAAAATCAACGACAGGATCTCCTTCTTTAACAATAATTTCTCCTTTTTTATAAAACTTCTCTTTTTTGAAATCGCACAATGAGTTTATTTCTTCATCTTTCAAATTAGTGAGAACTAATTCTCGGTATTTACAATTCGAACAATCACAAGTCGCATTTTCCATTTTAGAATGATTATTTTTTTGTAAAATTAAAACTTTATCTTTACAGTATAAAATTTATTCAACTATGATTCCGTATATCTTTTTTGCACCGATACAAGGAATAACCAATTCTGAATTTATAAATACTTATGATACATTTTTCGGCGAGGATATTTATAAATATTTTACCCCTTTTATGAGAATGGAGTCTTATGAAAATAAGATCCGAAAAAAAGACTTGAAAAATATCCATACCATTAATATTAATATAAAGCAAAAAGTTATACCACAAATTGTTTCTAATAATTATGATGATTTAGTAAATTTTGCTTCTCAACTTTCAGAAGAAGGATTTAATGAAATAAATTTGAATTTAGGCTGTCCTTTTCCTATGCTTGTGAAAAGAAAATTAGGCGGAGGATTATTAGGTGACCTAAATTTAATTACTGCGTTATTAGATCAATTTTTCTCCAGCTCAGCATCTACAGTAGATCTTTCCATAAAAACCCGAATTGGTTTAGAAAGTCCGGACGAGATATTCAAAATCATTGAAATATTTAACCAGTTTCCCTTAAAATACATAATCATTCATCCGCGAACAGTAATGCAACAGTACTCCGAAATCCCCTATAAAGAAATTTTTTATGAATGTATAAAAATTTCAAAGATTCCATTAATTTACAACGGAGATATCTTAACAAAAGATGACTATGATCAAATAATCAATTCATTCTCGAATAATTACGAAAGAAAAATAATGATAGGGAGAGGAATATTAAAAAATTTATTTTTGCCTGCGATCATTAACGAAAACTTTCGATTTACAAGTGGTTCTGAAATTGCTTTAAAAATTCAAAATTTTCTTTCTGAACTTTTGGAACAATATCGTCAAAGGCTTTCCGGAGATAAAAACATAATATTAAAGATGCTACAATATTGGGAATATTTTTCTGTGATGTTTAATAATAATTCCTCTAAGGTTTATAAAACTATCAAGAAATCACGTAATTTGAATCATTACATTGAAAATGTAAATAAAATATTTAAAGAATATGAATTAAAATTTTTGATGATTTAATTTTACAAAATATTATGATAATAACTATTTATCGTGATAATTTTAATTTATATAGAATAACAATTCAGAATATTTTAAATATCATAAATGAAAATTATATTTGTAAAACAAATTTTTAATAAATATGGCAAAGAATTACGAAGAATCAGTAAACAGTCTAAACATTATTGGTAATGGCACAGACATAACCGGAGACTTGAATTCAAATGGAGATATAAGAATAGACGGGAGCTTAAAAGGCAATTTAGTTACTCAAGCAAAGTTTGTATTAGGACAAACCGGTAAAATAAAAGGAGAAATAAAATGCAAAAATGCAGAAGTTTCAGGAATTGTAGAAGGAATTTTAAACGTTGAAGATTTGTTGGTATTAAAAAGCACAGCTCAGATTTACGGAGATATCTTCACTGGAAAACTTTTAATTGAAGTTGGAGCTGTTTTCTCAGGTAACTGCAACATGAGCGGAAATATTAAAACAGAATAATCATTGAAAAAGCCTGATAACAATTTTAATAAATTTATAAAATATTCTTCCTTAGCCATCGAAATGGCAATTTTCATTACAGGATGTGCATTCCTTGGGAGATATATTGATAATAAAGTTGAAACATCCAAACCTTTTTTCACAATAGGATTTTCGCTTTTTGCAGTTATTGGTTCGGTTTATCTTATTATAAAACGTTTGCTTGATGATAATAAGTAAAAGAAATTTTAGATTTTTCACATATTACACAATTATAGGGTTATTTCTATTTATTTTACATTATTTTTTAATAAGATTTTTCCCGCAAATTTTTTATCCTGTAAAAATTTTAGAATCTCATATATTCATATATTTAATTACACTAATTTTCTTGATAAGTTCAAAAATTATTACCAGGAAAGTAAGGAAAGAACTTGTTGGATACGTTTTTCTTGCCTCAGGATTATTAAAAATGTTCATATGTGTGTTTTACTTGTTCCCTATAATACGTTCGTCATTTGATTTTAGAAAAGTGTATATAATACAATTTTTTGTGATATATTTCATTTATCTGTTTTTAGAAATTTTTTATTTTGCTTCCGAAAATAAAATGAAAGATTAGTAAAAATTTTTATTGTTTTTTATTATATAAAATTAAATTTGTAGCAGAATAAAACATTAAATATGATTCGATTTTTTGCTTTAATAGCAGCGGGAGTCTTTTTAGCAATAAACCTTTATGCAGGAGGTCAATCAAATGCTTCCCATGATCAAGAAGAAAAAGATTTCAATGTCAACGAATTAATAATGCATCACATCAAAGATGCCCATGAATGGCATATACTCGATTATAAAAAATCTGACGGAACAATAAAATCTTTTTCCATTCCTTTACCAATCATTGTATATTACAAAGGACAATTAGATGTTTTCCTTTCATCGGAATTTGAGCACGGGCACAAAATTGTAACAAAAGGAAATAACAGTTATATCCTGCATCACGAAAAGATTTACATTGCTGATCCTGAATCAGAAAATGGATTAAGAATTGAAGAAAAAGAAAACGAACACGTAATTTTAAACGAAAAACCCTTGGATTTTTCCATAACGAAAAATGTTTTGGCCATGTTTATCGTGGCAATTTTGATGATTTTGATTTTTACAAAAGTTGCCCGTTCATATCAAAAAAATCCCGGTCGTCCACACGGATTACAAGCATTTTTGGAGCCTTTGATTGTTTTCGTACGTGATGATATAGCCTACCCTAATTTAGGGAGTAAAGCAAATAGATTTTTACCTTACTTGTTAACGGTTTTCTTTTTTATCCTAATTAACAATCTTTTAGGTATTGTTCCATTCTTTCCGGGCGGAGCTAATGTAACCGGAAACATTGCAGTTACAATGACTCTTGCAACATTTACATTTTTAGCGATAAATCTTAACGGAAACAAACATTATTGGCAACATAATTTTTGGATGCCGGGAGTACCAGTATTTGTCAGACCTATCTTGGCTGTTGTTGAGATAATGGGGATGTTTGTGAAACCTATTGCTCTTACAATCCGTCTTTTTGCAAATATTACCGCAGGTCATATTATAATTTTAAGTTTAGTTTCTTTAATCTTTATCTTCAAATCATTAACGATATCTCCAGTGTCGGTAATATTTGTATTGTTTATGAATTGTATGGAATTATTGGTTGCATTTTTACAAGCATATATTTTCACAATTTTATCGGCATTGTTTATAGGTATTGCAGTTGAGGACCACGAACATCACGAATCTCACGAACATGTATCGCATTAGTATTAAAATATTTTTTATGTTTAACTTTAACAAATTAGTATTATGGTAGGAATTCCGGCATTTGGTGCTGCATTAGCAGTTATTGGAGCCAGCTACGGCATTGGCAAAATTGGTAGTTCTGCAATGGACGCAATCGCAAGACAACCCGAAGCAGCGAAAAATGTTCAAACAGCGATGATTATTGCGGCTGCTTTAGTTGAAGGTGTTGCTCTTTTTGGCGTTGTAGTAGCTTTACTACAGTAAAATTACAGGTTTCTGTTGCGATTGGCAACAGAAACCTTTTATGGTAAACTTAAAATTTAACAATATGGATCTTGTTACACCGGGTATAGGACTAATTTTTTGGACAGGAATTATATTTCTGACCTTATTGTTCATTTTAACCAAAGTTGCATGGAAACCAATAAACAAAATGATTGAAAATCGCAACCAAAGCATTGAAGATGCTTTAAAAATGGCAGAAAAAGCCAGAGAAGAAATGAAACAATTACAAGCCGAAAATGAAAAGATTCTTTCCGATGCTCGTGCCGAAAGAGATAAAATGCTAAAAGAAGCCAGAGACATGAAAGAGCAAATTGTGGCTCAGGCTAAAGAAGAAGCTGTAAAAGAAATGGAAAGAATTCGCAAAAATGTCGGCATGGAAATCGAAGCCCAAAAAGCTGCTGCAATCGAAGAAATGAAAAACACAATTGTTGATTTGTCAATAGAAGTTGCTAAAAAAGTTATCAGAAAAGAGCTTAAATCCGACAACGAACATCAACAATTAGTGGAAAGCATGTTAAAAGACATTAAATTTAACTAAAATGAATAAAGGCAAAATTGCTGTAAGATATTCTAAAGCTTTGTTTGAACTTGCTTTGGAAAAAAATGTTGTTGATGAAATTTATAATGATCTGATATTTATTACCGACAGCATTGGATCATATTCTAATTTTATGAATTTATTCAACAACGTAATAATAACAAAAGAAGAAAAATTAAAAATTTTAAGCAGAGCTTTTGAAGGAAAAATTCATGAAATTACATGGAAATTTTTGTGGTTTCTTATTGAAAAACAAAGAGACAACCAACTTTATGAAATTTTCCTGAGCTTCAAAAATTTTTACAGAAAATACAAAAACATAAAATTAGTAGTTATCACTACAGCACATCCTTTAAGTGAAAAACTAAAAAATGAAATCTCAGAAATTTTCACCAAGGGATTAAACGCAAACATTGAATTAAAAACCGAAATAAACTGTAACTTACTGGGAGGTGCTATTGTCCGAATTGATAACAAGCAGTTGGATTTAAGTGTTAGCACCCAATTAAACGAATTAAAGAAAGTTCTAAAATCAAAAGTATATACAAAAGATTTATAAAATTTTATAATTATGATAAAAGATCTCAAACCATCAGAAGTTTCGAAAATAATTAAGCAGCAACTTGAAGGACTTACTTCAAAAACTAATCTCGAAGAAGTCGGTATTGTTTTACAGGTTGGAGATGGTATTGCTCGTATTCATGGGCTGGAAAATGTTCAGGCAAACGAACTTATAGAATTTGAAAATGGGACAAAAGGTATTGTTCTCAACCTTGAAGAAGATAATGTTGGTGCAGTATTGCTTGGTTCAAGCGAAGGTCTAAAAGAAGGCAATATCGTTAAAAGGCTTCGTCGCATTGCTTCAATTATGGTCGGAGAATCAATGCTAGGCAGAGTTGTTAATACAATTGGAGAACCTGTTGACGGTAAAGGTCCTATTGACGGAGAACTCTTTGAAATGCCACTCGAAAGAATTGCCCCTGGTGTTATTTTCAGACAACCTGTAAACGAGCCTTTACAAACAGGAATAAAAGCTATTGATTCTATGATTCCTATCGGCAGAGGACAAAGAGAGCTTATTATCGGAGATCGTCAAACCGGAAAAACGTCAATAGCTATTGATACTATTATCAATCAAAGACAAAACTACGAAAAAGGACAACCGGTTTATTGTATTTACGTTGCTATTGGTCAAAAAGGTTCCACTGTTGCTAATATTGCAAAAACATTAGAAGATAATGGGGCAATGCCATATACAATTATCGTTACGGCATCTGCATCTGATCCTGCAGCAATGCAATTCTATGCACCTTATGCAGGTTGTGCAATTGGAGAATACTTTCGAGACACCGGACGTCCCGCTCTCATAATTTATGATGACTTATCAAAACAAGCTGTGGCTTATCGTGAAGTTTCATTATTACTCAGAAGACCTCCAGGACGCGAAGCATATCCGGGCGATGTTTTCTATTTACATTCAAGATTGCTGGAACGTGCTGCTAAAATAATTCAATCAGATGAAATTGCAGCAAAAATGAACAACTTACCCGATTGTTTAAAAGGTAGAGTTAAAGGAGGAGGGTCTCTTACTGCTCTTCCAATAATTGAAACTCAGGCCGGAGATGTTTCAGCTTATATCCCTACCAATGTAATTTCCATTACAGATGGGCAGATTTTCTTGGAATCTTCATTATTTAATTCTGGAATTCGACCTGCAATAAATGTTGGAATTTCAGTTTCTCGCGTTGGTGGTAATGCGCAAATTAAATGTATGAAAAAGATTGCAGGAACGTTGAAGATTGACCAAGCTCAATTCAGAGAATTGGAAGCTTTCGCGAAATTCGGGTCAGATCTTGATGCTGCTACTCTAGCTATTATTGATAAAGGAAGAAAAAACGTTGAAATACTTAAGCAAGAAGAAAGAGCTCCTGTAGCTGTAGAAAATCAGGCAGCAATAATTTTCTGCGGAACAAATTACTTGCTTAAAAATGTTCCTATCGAAAAGATTCATGATTTCGAAGAAGAATATATCAGTTTCCTGAATCTAAACCATAAAGATATCATGAAACGTCTTGCAAAAGGTGATTATGATGACGAAATAATTACTGTTCTGACAAATGTTGCTAATGAACTAACAAAAAAATACAACAATTAGTGTAATTATGGCAGGTCTTAAGGAAATACGAAATAGAATTGCTTCCGTTAAATCTACCCGACAAATAACATCGGCAATGAAAATGGTTTCGGCAGCAAAATTAAAGAAATCACAAGATAGGATTACTCAAATAAAACCATACGCCGCCAAACTTGTTGATGTTTTAATTGAAGTTAGCTCCTCACTTGACAAAGAACACAAAGGCATTTTCAACGAAGAAAGAAATCAAGAAAATGTTCTTATCGTGCTTATGGCATCAAATAGAGGACTTTGCGGTGCGTTTAACTCAAATATTTGTAAAGCAGCTATATCTCATGTTCAAAACAACTACCCCGAACAAGCAAAAAGCAATAAAGTAAAATTTTTAACTATTGGAAAAAAAGCAGGAGAATTTATTAGAAAACAAAATTTCGAAATAATCAAATCTGCTGATTATATTTATGACAATTCGAATTTTGAGTCAGTTGCAAAAATTTCTGAATATCTGATGCAGCTTTTTGCAGATAAAGTGTTTGACAGAATTGATCTTGTGTATAACAGTTTCAAAAATGCTGCCTTGCAAATTCAAACAATTGAACAATTCTTGCCGATGACTGTCAACAGAAATGAAAGAACTAATCCTTCTGAATATATTTTTGAACCAAATCTTAATGAAATTCTCGAAGAGGTAATACCCAAAGCATTAAAAATACAATTCTTTAAAGCTATTCTTGACACAAGTGCCGCAGAACACGGAGCCAGAATGACAGCTATGCATCAAGCTACTGATAACGCCACAAATATGATTCATGAGCTTACTCTTGAATACAATAAAGCTCGTCAAGCTGCTATTACCAAGGAAATTTTGGAAATTGTCAGCGGTGCAGAAGCTCTTAAATCTCGTTAATTTTTCGCAACAATTAATATTGTTTTGTTCAATATCATTTAAACAAAATTATGCATTATAAAATACGAAATTTGTTACAAAGTCAACAACTGAGTATTCTGAGGCATGAAAAAAACACTTACTTCGGCTCTTTAAAGTGGGGGAGCCTAAATGAAGACTCCTGCTAATCAAAAGCTCTTTAGATGCCTAATGCTTGATACGGGTTTAATAAGGAATAGCAAAATCTTCAATGAAATATAAATTGCTGGTTTTCCAATAACGTTTTATTGGGTTTTCATATGCTATTGAAGTTTTTAAATTCAAGAAGTCCCTGTAAACAAACTCCAATCCAGTAAACTTTCGCCATACAAACTTTTGATTTATATTCTCCCGACTTAATGCATCAAAAATGCCTTGCCTCGTATATACAAAGTAATCCCCGTAAAATTGCAAATATTTTGTCGAAACTCCATTCATACCAAGGTTTAACCAAGTTTTCAATCTTGATAACTGATTCTTGAATGTTTTTATCGTATCTGATGTTTTTTCATTATATCCTTCAAATTCAACCTTCTTAAATTTTGCTCCAACCCTACTCGAAAAATTCACAAAATCCTCATTTGCATAACTCATAAATACTTTTGTCCTTCTGAATTTTTCTTTTAAAACAGTAATGATTATTTCCGGCGTAAGACTTCCTACTGTTGCTATCTTTGCATCATATTTAAAATAATCATATACTGTCATCAATTTTGTTATGTACTTCTCTTTATTCATTATTACATTACTCCTGCTGTTACCAGAAATAGAAACTCCTCGCCTTCCCTTCTGATTGAACAAAAACCACAAATCATAACAAATCACTTCTCTACCATAACCCTCAACTCGTGGCGGTACTGATGCCAATATCTTATGTCGCCAATCAAAGGCCGTAAGCTTTGATATTCCAAAACGTGTTGTCATAGATTTTACTGTGTGAAGTCCCTCAGTTCTTACAACCTCTGCATATTCAATAAATGTATCCTTCTTATGCAAATAGTGAATCGAACTCCCTGTGCTTGGCAGAAATGTCCTGCGACAACTTCGACACCTGTAACGAATTGTTTGTTTATACCTCCCATGTACATAATATTCTTTACAATTACAATAAGGACAGGATTTGACTTCTAATACATCCTTATATAAGGAAATTACTCTAGGACTCCAAGCATTGCGTTTGTATTTTTTTGCATTGTCCATTTTTAATATCAAAGTTTTTTACAAAGGTAAAATATTTTTCACACAATTTTGATATTTATAAATATTTTAAAATTATCCGCATCTCAAAATTCTATCCCCCTTTTAAATTTTATTAAATTATCAACTCCTTTTTTCTCAAATATGCTCGATTTCTGGAATTATTTATTTTATATTCAAATTAAGTTTAATTTTGTAAAAAAAATACAATGAAAATAATTAACTCTGTTGCTGAATACAAAGATTTTTTAGGGGCATCCAATAAAAAACAAACAGGCTTTGTCCCTACTATGGGTGCTTTGCATCAAGGTCATTTAAGTTTAGTGAGAAAATCGTTATCTGAAAATGATTTGACAGTTGTTTCAATTTTTGTAAATCCTAAACAGTTCAATGATAAAAGTGATTTTGAAAAATATCCAAGAACGCTTGAAAAAGATTTAGAATTATTGAAAAATGTAAAATGTGACATTGTTTTTGTTCCCCAAACTGATGATATTTATAATAATTATGATGGAATAAAAATAGACTTCAAAGGACTGGATAAAATTTACGAAGGAAAATTTCGTCCCGGTCATTTTCAAGGGGTTGTTGACATTGTTTATCGTTTGTTTGAAATAGTCAAACCTAATAATGCATATTTTGGGGAAAAAGACTTTCAACAACTCGCAATTATAAAATTAATGGTCACACAAACTAATTTACCTATAAATATTGTTCCTTGCGAAATTGTCAGAGAAAAATCCGGACTGGCAATGAGTTCCAGAAATGAACGATTAACCGAAAAACAAAGAGATATAGCTTCTTTTATTTACAAGACAATGATTTTCATAAAAGAAAACGCAAAACCCGGAGACAAATCAGAAACTTGGATTAATTTTTTTCAAACTGAAATAAATAAACATTCTCCTCTCAAGTACGAATATGCAGCATTTTGTGAACCAAACACACTAATATCTGTTTCTTCTTTTGAGAAAAACAAAGGTGTTCAAATGTGTGTAGCTGTTTGGTGTGACCAAGTTAGATTAATTGATAATTTATTTTTGCAATTTTAAATAAGTATTGTTTAAATTTGCAAAAAATTTTAAGGCCCGAATATGTTTATTGAAGTAGTAAAATCGAAAATTCACAAAGTAAGGGTAACTGAGGCAAATCTTCAGTATGTCGGTAGTATTACCATTGATGAAGAATTAATGAAAGCCAGTAATATTATTGAACATGAAAAAGTTCAAATTGTAAATCTTAACAATGGTGAAAGGTTTGAAACTTATGTAATAAAAGGAGAGCCGGGATCAGGAATAATTTGCTTGAATGGTCCTGCTGCTCGAAAAGTAGCTGTTGATGATATTATTATTATTATTTCTTATGCCATGATGGATTTTGAGGAAGCCAAATCTTTCAAACCTACTTTTATTTTTCCAGACTCTAAAACAAATAGATTATTATAAAATGTTTCACGAAGAAATTATTGAATCCAAAATATTAAAGCCTAACGAATTAACCGCTTACGTTCTTGATTGGAAAAAAAACAAAAATTCTATTGTTTTCACAAATGGATGTTTTGACATTTTACATTACGGACACATTAATTATTTGGCAAAAGCAAAAGATTTAGGAGATAAGCTTATTATTGGGCTCAACTCTGATGATTCTGTGCGTAGACTAAAAGGGGAAAATCGTCCTGTAAATAAACAGAAAGACAGAGCAATGATACTCGCTTCTCTATTTTTTGTTGATGCTGTTGTGATTTTTGACGAAGATACTCCCGAAAGAATCATTAAAATGATTTTCCCCGATATTTTAGTTAAAGGCGGTGATTACAAATTTGAAGACGTTGTTGGGGCTGATTTTGTAACTGCTAACGGAGGTTTGGTAGAGATAATCCCTTTTGTTGAAGGATATTCAACAACAAATTTTATAAAAAAATTACAAGAAAATAAATAATTTAATATATTTGCAACTAAATCTAAAACATGAATATGAAAAGATTTAATTTAATTCTAATTAACTTCTTATTAATGTTAAGCATCTTCTCTTGTAAAAATTATGAAGAAGATATAATTGGAGCATGGAATTATCAAACCTATGATAATCAACCTCAAGGAACAGTTATTTATAATTTCAAGGAAAACAATTTACTGATACGTGTAATAAACTCTAATAATAATATTTATATTGATTCATGTCAATATTTAATAGAAAAAAGCCTGTTCAAAAAGCAGATGACTATATCGGGGTCAAAAGTGCAACAAGTTGCCGGAGATGTCAATGGTTTGTATAGAATAGAAAAATTTTCGGACAATGTTGTTGTTATGACACGTATAAAACTTGCAAATGATCAGACTAATGGAGCATACTTAAGATGTGAATTAAATCGTAGGCAATAATTTTCATGTCTAAATCAAAAACTGTTTTTATTTGCCAAAACTGCGGATATGTATCACCAAAATGGATAGGTAGATGTCCAAGTTGTAACAGTTGGAATTCTTTAATCGAGGAGATTGATCCATCACAAGAGAAAAAAGCATCATCTAAAATTTTCAATCCCGGAATTCCCACTCCTATTAAACAAATTAAAAATACCGAAATAAATCGTGTAAGTTTACATTTTAGCGAACTTGACAGAGTTCTCGGTGGAGGATTGGTTTCAGGATCGCTTGTTCTTCTTGGTGGAGAACCCGGTATAGGAAAATCAACGCTTATACTTCAAGCAGTATTAAACCTGATAAATCAAAATGTTCTTTACATTAGTGGCGAAGAAAGTGAGCATCAAATTAAAATGCGAGCTGACAGAATTGGAATAAAAAATGAGAATTGCCACATCTTCACAGAAACTAGTATCGAAAGAATAATCGCTACAATTAAGGAAACTCTTCCCGGTATTGTAATAATAGATTCTGTACAAACAATTTATTCTCAGGATTTAAGCTCTTCCCCGGGTACAATATCTCAAATTCGTGAATGTGCAAGACAATTACAAGAAATTGCAAAAACTAAAAATATACCTATTATTTTAATCGGCCACATTAATAAAGATGGTGAAATTGCCGGTCCAATGTCTCTGGAGCATATTGTTGATGTTGTGCTGCAATTTGAAGGGGACAGTAATAACTATTACAGACTCTTACGTCCGAAAAAAAATCGTTTCGGAAGTACTTACGAAATTGGTGTTTTCGAAATGTTATCTGATGGTCTTTCGGAAATAACAGACCCCGCAAATATTTTACTTTCTGATCGAAATTCTAAATTAAGCGGCGTTACCTATGGGACTATTATCGAAGGCTCTAGAACCCTGATGATTGAAGTTCAGGCTCTTGTCAGTAATGCCGTTTATGGAGCTCCTCAACGTTCTGCTACTGGTTTCGATCATCGCAGACTCCAAATGCTATTGGCTGTGATTGAAAAAAGACTTGGACTTAAATTAATTCAGAAAGATGTTTTTATTAATATTGCAGGAGGACTTAAGATTATTGATCCTGCAGCAGATCTGGCTGTTATTGCTGCTGTTTTATCGAGCTACTTTGACAAACCTTTTCCCGAAAACTCAGTTTTCATAGGAGAAACTGGACTTTCCGGACAAATCAAACAAGTATCATTCCCTGAAAAAAGACTAAATGAATGTATTCGTTTGGGCTTTAACAAAATATTTATTCCAAACATTCAAAATTATAATCTCAACACAAAATCATACGATTTGATAACAGTTACCGATATTAACAGTTTTGCCACAAAGCTTTATTCTTAAAAATATCTAATGAGTTTTTACTAGTTAAAAATTTTCAAAATTGTTATTCCGACTATTCCTTTCAAATTCGTCACAATCAGTTTCAACTGTTAGATTTGAAGGACGTTCAAATTTTGTATTCTCAGAATAAGGTAGTTTAGGATCATCAAAAACTTTACGCATATATTCGCCCCAAATTGGAAGAGCTAATGCAGCACCTTGACCCATAGTAATATATCTGAATCTTATACTTCGTTCTTCTCCACCAACCCATGCACCATTAACAAGTTCCGGAGTATATCCAAGGAACCAACCATCAGAATGATTATTTGTTGTTCCCGTTTTACCTGCAATTTCTCCTTTCAATTGATATTTGGAACGCAATCTTGTACCGGTACCAATATCTACTACTCCTTTCATTAACTCAATCATTAAATATGCAGTTTCTTCACTTATTGCCTCCCATTGCCGAGGACTAAATGTTGCCAAAACATTTCCATTTTTATCCTCTATTCTGGTTACATAAATTGGTCGTGTATAAACACCTTTGTTGGCAAAAGTTCCATAAGCCCCCACCATTTCGCTAAGTAATACTTCCGGAGCTCCAACACAAATAGAAGGATATGGATCCATGTGTGAATATACTCCCATTTTCCTGGCAAGTTCAATAACAGCTTCAGGAGAAAATTGCTTTAAAACCCAAGCTGATATTTGATTTAAAGAAAGAGCTAATCCAACTTTTAATGAAACCATCTGCCCATCAAATTTAGATTCTGAATATTTTGGAGTATATAATTTAGTGCCTTTTCCATCAGGAATTTCAAACGTAACTTCAACATTCGGAACTTTATAACATGGAGAATAACCATTTTGCATAGCTAAACAATAAATAAAGGGTTTTATGGTAGATCCTACCTGACGACGGGATTTTGTTACTTGATCATACTTAAAATGAGCATAGTTAATACCACCGACATAAGCTCTAACATATCCCGTCCTGGCTTCCATAGACATAAAACTTGCTCGTAAAAAAGTCTTATAATATTTTATAGAATCGTAAGGAGTCATCACAGTATCAATTTCTCCTTTCCAAGAGAATACTCGCATTGGAGTTGGTTGATGAAATGACCAAATTATTGAATCTTCAGGAGTTCCGTTAGACTTGAGCAACCTCCATCTTTGGCTGCGTTTCATGGAAATCTCCATAATTTGCTCGACCTGTTTTTGGGTTAAATCATTTGCAAAAGGAGTATTTTTATTGTATTTCTGATCTTTGAAAAATTCAGGCTGAACTACTGTACCCATATGTTTTTTTACCGCCTCTTCAGCATAATTTTGCATTCTGCTGTTTATGGTTGTATATATCTTTAATCCATCTGTGTAAATATCATAATTAGAACCATCAGGTTTAGTATTTTTATTACACCATCCATAAGATGGATCGGTTACCCAATTTATTGAATCTTCAACGTATTCTCTATAATCAATATAATTTTCAGGATTGGGTTCCTGTGCTGTAAGCCACAATCTTAAAAATTCTCTGAAATAAGTTGCGGTTCCTACATTATGGTCAACCTTTTGATATTTTAAACCCAATGGTAAATCTTTGCAAGAATCAAAGGTGTGCTTATCTATATATCCATATTTATACATCTGACCTAAAACAACATTTCTACGTCTTTGTGTTTCTATAGGACGACGCAAAGGATTATACATTGAAGGATTTTGAGCCATTCCAACAAGCATTGCTGCTTGAGTTAAATTCAAGGAGTCCGGAGTTGTATTAAAATATACTCTAGCTGCCGATTCAATCCCTACTGCTAAATTAAGAAAATCAAACCTATTTAAATACATTGCCATAATTTCTTCTTTGGTATAACTTTTTTCGAGTCGAACAGCAATAACCCATTCCTGAAATTTTCGATTAATCATCTCTAATTTCGACATTTTTGATTTTCGGGGGAAAAGCATTTTTGCCAACTGTTGTGTTATTGTACTTCCGCCGCCTTTATTTGAACCTCCGATTATTCCGGAAAATACTCGAGGTAATGCCTTAAAATCAATCCCTGAATGCTTGTGATATCTGGCATCTTCAGTTGCAATAAGAGCTTGCACTAAATACGTAGACAGATTTTCATAACTAACATTTCCGCGATTCTCACGAAAATAAGTCCCTAAAATTTGCAAATCGTCACTTATTACCTTAGAAGCAAGATTTTCAGATGGATTTTCGAGTTGAGCAAATCCGGGCATAAATCCTAAAAATCCAAAAGATAATAAAACAAAATAAAAAATTATACCTATTAATATTAAACCGAAACCCGACCAATAATAAATAATAAATTTCCTTCTAAACTCAGGCGATTCAAAATTAATTTTACTTTTTATTTTTTTCATAATCAAAAAATTATGCCTCAAAATTAAAAAAATTATGATTTAGTTTGTGAATTTCTTTATTTTGCACTCGTAAATAATATTATGAAATGGAAAATAATTTAGTTATTGTTGAATCTCCGGCAAAAGCCAAAACAATTAAAAAGTTTTTGGGTAATGATTTTATTGTTAAATCAAGCTATGGACATATCCGTGATCTATCCAAAAAAAAATTGGGAATAGATATTGAAAATGGTTTTTTACCCGAATATGAAATTCCTGCAGATAAGAAAAAAATTGTAACAGAATTAAAAAAATTAGCTTCTACTGTTCAAACTGTATGGCTAGCTACTGATGAAGACCGCGAAGGAGAAGCTATCAGCTGGCACTTAAGTGAAGTTTTAAAACTCTCACCTAACAAAAGAAAACGAATTGTTTTCCACGAAATAACAAAAGATGCAATTACAAATTCAATAAAAAGTCCTCGAGATATTGATTTTAACCTTGTTAATGCACAACAAGCTCGTAGAATTCTTGACAGACTTGTCGGATTTAACCTTTCTCCATTATTGTGGAAAAAAATAAAACCCGCTCTTTCTGCCGGCAGAGTCCAGTCTGTTGCAGTAAAGCTCATTGTTGAAAGAGAAAGAGAAATCGCAAATTTCGAAGCAAAGTCTGCTTATAAAATTATTGGATATTTTTTATCCGGGAAAGAGATCATTAAAGCTGAACTTGGTAAAAAATTCTATAATCATGAAGAAGCAAAGAAATTTTTAGAATCATTAACTAATAAAGAATTTTATGTTGCGGATGCAAATAAAAAACCGGGTAAAAAATCTCCTGCCCCACCTTTTACAACTTCAACATTACAACAAGAAGCATCAAGAAAACTTGGAATGTCGGTAGCCCAAACAATGAAATACGCCCAAAGTCTTTACGAAAATGGATTTATCACCTATATGAGAACCGACTCTGTTAATCTTTCCGATCTTGCTATAAATACAATTAGTAAGGTTGTAAAAGAAACCTTTGGAGAAAATTATCTAAAAATTCGTCGCTATGTTACAAAAACAAAAGGAGCACAAGAAGCCCACGAAGCAATTCGCCCAACTTATGCCGATAAAGAAACTATTGAAGGGTCAAAACAAGAACAAAAACTCTACGATCTTATTCGCAAAAGAACCCTAGCAAGCCAAATGGCAGATGCTATTATTGAAAAAACAACTATAACAATAAATACTTCAGACAATATAGTTTCTTTCATCGCTTTAGGCGAAACAATAACTTTTGAAGGTTTTTTAAAACTTTATTCTGAGTCTGCAGATGATGAAAATCAACAAGAAACACAAAATATTTTACCTATAGTTAATAAAGGTGATATTCTTAATGTAAAAAAAATTGAAGCCATAGAAAAATACGATAATCCTCCATACAGATATACTGAAGCCAGCCTTGTTAAAAAACTCGAAGAACTCGGTATCGGCAGGCCATCTACTTATGCACCAACTATTTCAACAATTCAACAAAGAGAATATGTAATCAAAGAAAATAAGCCCGCAAAAACACGTAATATAAATTGTTTGATATTGGAAAATAATAAGATTACTGAAAAAATCATTTCTGAAAAATTCGGCGGTGAATCTGCAAAACTAGTTCCAACATCAATCGGTATGATTGTTACTGATTACCTTCAGGCCCATTTTGACGACATATTAGATTACGGTTTTACGGCTAATATCGAAGAAAAATTTGACGAAATTGCATTGGGTAAAATTGTTTGGAATAAAATGATTAAAGAGTTTTATTCAAAATTTATTAAAAAAGTTGAAAACAGCCTTAAAGAAAAAGAAAATACTAAATACGAAAGAGAAGTCGGAATACACCCAACTTACGGACTACCAATAATTTTAAGAATCGGCAAATATGGTCCTTACGCAGCAATTGAAGGCTTAGAAAAACCAATTCACGTTAGTTTAAAAAAGAATCAAAACATAGAAAGCATTACACTTGAAGAAGTTTTGGAAATGTTCAAATTTCCCAGAACACTTGGAACTTATGAAAATGATGATGTAATTGTGGCTATAGGAAAATACGGTCCATACATCAAATATAAAAATAATTTTTACAGTATAAAAAAACCTGACGATCCTAATACAATAAACCTTGAAAAAGCAATTGAAATTATCGAAAACAAATCTATAAATGATAAAAACAAATTTTCCAGAGAATTCGATGAATTACCTGGGCTAAAAATTTTAAAAGGAAGATTTGGACCGTATATTTCTTATCAAGGTAAAAACTACAAAATTCCAAAAACTTATGATCCTGAAACTATGGGAGTTGAAGATTGCAAAAAAATTATTAATCAAAATTGAATAAATATTTATTGAAATTATCAAAATTTTATTTTAGTTTTGTCAGGTTTTAAATAATATCCGATAAAGTTCGGACGTTATTAAGTTAAATTTTTAGAAATTTTTAACATTTTTTTGTTTAATTAAAAAAAATGGATTATTTTTCGAGAAATATTTTTAATATTGTAAACGAAAAAAAGTTATTAACAATTTTTAAAGTTATTAACAAAAAATGTTAATAAAATTTGGAAGTTTTAAATTAATTTATTTTTTTTACACAATAAAATTGGGAGTTTAATTTTTGGAAGCGAAAAACAATTTTGTATGAAGAAACAATTACTAATATTAGTTATTTTAATTTGCGGAATATCGGCAATTAGATTAAATGCACAAAGCGACTCCTATTATAGTTTATTTGAGTATGCACAAGGCATTTACAATCCTGGTTCAGCAGGTAGTAACAATGCTATGTGTGTTACCAGTTTGCATCGTCAACAATGGACAGGTCTTAAAGAAGGTCGTCCAAAAGTTACTGTTTTTTCATTTGATATGCCTATGATAGGTATGGATAATTTAGGCGTTGGATTAAACATTAATCAGGATATTATTGGGTTTCAACAAGACATTAATGTAGGGGCAAATGTCGCATTCAGAACTGAATTAGACCCAGGAATGTTAGGAATTGGATTAGGAATAAATGTTATAAACAGATCAATTAATGGAGACTGGATAACATGGGAGTCTCTTAATGGACAAACTGTTTATATAGACCCTTCGATACCACACATGGAGAGCAAAACCGCTTTTGACTTAAGTTTTGGAGCAACTTTAGTCGGAGAAAATTTTTGGGTTGGATTGTCTGCAACCCACCTAACAAAGCCTAAAATAAATTATGATATTGAAGCTCCAAGTTATATTGCCAGGCATTATTATTTAACAGGAGGTTATGATTATTCTTTACCCAATCCTTCGTTTGATCTTATCGGCTCAGGATTTATTATTTCAGATGGTGGAATGCCTACAGCAACTTTAAATTTAAAACTTCTGTACAATAAAAGTTTTTGGGGAGGCGTTTCGTTAAGGTACTCTGACGCAATTGTCCCTATGGTAGGAATACATTTATTAAACGGAATTAGCATAGGATATAGTTATGATATAGTATTATCAAAGATTGGATCATATCAATACGGCTCTCATGAAATAATGATTAGATATTGTTTCAATGTGAGTGGAGGCAAAACAGCCGGAAGATATAGAAGTGTAAGAAGATTGTAACAAAATGTTTAATTTTAACGTATAAAAAAGACGCTTACTAAACAAATAAATTATGAGAAAATTACTCATCATCAGCGCAATCATCACCGTATTTTTAAGTAGCTGTGGTTACTATGGCAGTGGTGAATTAACAGGAATAGACAGAAAAATTTGGTACACTCCTGATCCTTATGGTATGTTATTTATTCCGCCTGGCTCTTATCAAATGGGACCAAGCGATCAAGATGTTCCTAATTCCATAACGGCACAATCGAAAACTGTAACAGTTCAAGGTTTTTGGATGGATGAGACCGAAATCACAAACTCAGAATACAGGCAATTTGTAGCTTGGGTTAGAGACTCTTTAGCTCTAACGGTTCTTGGTAAAGAAACTAAGAATGCTGTTGACTTTGGAGATATTAACCCGAGATCGAAATATCAACCAATCAATTTTATTATTGATGATACTGATGTAACAGAAATTGAATCAAATTTCATTACAAACATGTATGAAAATGGAGAATTCGACTTTGATGACTACGATAATAACAATTTCCTTGACTGGATAATTCCCTTGGATTACAATGATTTAGAAATCAAAGGAATTCTTGTAAAAAATGAAATCCCAAATAATTTCAATCAAACCTTATATATTCTGCCACCGGCTGAGATATATCATTTTATGCGTACTATTGATCTTAATACTGATGCTTTGTATTATGAATACTACTGGATTGATTTAAAACAAGCTGCACAAAAACATACATTTAAACCAGGTGCCGACGGAGTTAATCAAGACGTTGTTCGTAACTTCTCAAGAGAAGGTGATCATGGATTAAGAATTGGACGTCATTTTAATCCACAAACCGGACAGTATGAAGGTCAAATAAAAGATCGAGAAAAAATGGACGATGAAAGACCATGGGATGATTTTGAAGATAGAACTGTAAAAAACTATGACGGCAAAACTAATGAAGGTCGTAAAGGAGGAAGATATAGCTACTATATGCACGAAAAAGTACATATCTATCCTGACACTTTATGTTGGATAAGTGATTTTACATATTCTTATAACGAACCCATGACAAAAATGTATTTCTGGCATCCGGCTTATGATTACTATCCGGTTGTTGGAATAAGTTGGGTACAAGCAAATGCTTTCTGTGCTTGGCGTACTCAATTAAAAAATGCATATCAAAAAACTATACGTGACTACTATCTTAACGAATACAGATTACCTACCGAAAGCGAATGGGAATACGCAGCCAGAGGTGGTTTAGATCTTTCTATGTATCCTTGGGGAGGTCTTTATACACGTAATTATCAAGGATGTTTCATTGCTAACTTTAAACCTATGAGAGGTAACTATTATGATGATGGTGGTGTACAAACTTTAATGGTTGCAACTTATGATCCTAACGAATGGGGATTATATGATATGGCAGGTAATGTAGCTGAATGGACAAGTAATGCATTTGATGAATCTGCATATAGCTTTACTCATGACTTAAATCCTGATTACCAATACTATGCACACCCTGATGATCCTCCTGCATTAAAACGTAAAGTTGTTAGAGGTGGTTCATGGAAAGACGTTAGTTACTATATGCAAAACGGTACTCGTACTTATGAATATCAAGATAGTGCAAAAAGCTATATTGGATTCAGATGTGTGAGAACATACTTAGGAAGACATCGAGCAGATGGAAAATCTTATTCACAAGTATATTAAAACAATAAATAATTTTTTTAAGGAGCGTAATTAAGGAGTATTATTAACTAAAAACTGACACAATTATGAATTTTAGCGAATTTCTTGCAAGCAAAAGGTACAAAAAAATCATGGGATTTGTGTATGGATGGGGAGCAGCCATCGTAATGGTAGGGGCATTATTCAAAATTCAGCACTTACCAGGAGCCGGTGTTATGTTAACTGTAGGTCTTCTCACCGAAGCATTTATCTTTTTCCTTTCAGCTTTCGAACCACCACACGAAGAAGTGGACTGGAGTTTGGTTTATCCTGAATTAGCAGGTGTTGAAGAAAACATCAACATTGATGATAAAAAGGCTGCAGTAAACACGAGAAAATCTGCATTAGAAAAATTTGACGCTATGATCGAAAATGCAGAAATTACTCCAGAACTTTTTGAAAAATTAGGCCAAGGCTTAAAAACTTTGAACCAAACTGTAGAAAAATTACATGATGTATCAGATGCAACTGTTGCTACCAATAATTATGTAGCTAATTTTGAAAAAGCGTCTGAAAAAGTATCACAATTTGCAGATGCTTATGGATCTTCAGCACAAAAATTAAATCAACAAGCTGAAAAATTAGCTCAAACCTATGAGCAAAATGCAAATATTGTTGGTAACTCAAGCGAAACATTGGCTAATACATATAACAAACTTATTGAATCAATGAGTCGTGAGCTTGAAATTTCAGCTACCAGCGGCAAATCATACAACGAACAATTATCTATTCTTAATAAAAATCTTCAAGCACTGAATGCTGTTTATGAACTTCAATTACAAGGCACAAATGCACAAATCGAAGCTACTAAAACACTGTACAGTGGTCTTGATGAAATTCTTGCAAACATGAAACAATCTGCTGAAGAAACTAAACGTTATCGTGAAGAAATCAGCAAATTAAGCCACAACTTGGCAGCTATGAATACAATTTATGGCAACATGTTAGCAGCAATGAATTTCAAACAGAGCTAAAATTTTTTAAGAGTAGTTAATTAATGTTTAATAAAAAAATATTATAATATGGCCGGAGGTAATTGCCCGGAGACCCCGAGGCAGAAAATGATTGGAATGATGTATCTTTTCTATACTGCTCTTTTGGCACTCAACGTGTCATCAGAGATAGTAACGGCTTTTGTAAAAATTGATGATAGCATCAAAAAAACCACAGTCAATTTTGCCGTTAAAACTCGTAGTTTATATGGCATAATTGATGCAAAAGCAGCTGAACAACCCGGAAAGTATTCTGAGCTGGCTAAACAAGCACATGAAATTGAAGCCATTACCAATAAATTCTATAATGATATAGATAGGCTTAAATTAATGATTATTAGAGAAAGTCAAGGTCCGGAAGCAACTTTTGAAACTGAAATCAAGAAAAAAGATGACTTGCATGCTGCTACTATAATTATGGTTGGAGAAGGTGGTCCTAAAATGGGCGACAGTCTCAGAAGCTGGCTAGAAAATTACAGAAAATTATTGCTTGATCAAATTATTCAAGATACATCATTAACTGTTTATAAAAATATTGACAAAAATCTTGAAATTGTTGACCAATTAGATAATAAAGATCAACCTTTCAAATGGGAAGAAACTTTATGTCGTGGAATGCCTATGATTGGTACTCTTGCAATGCTTTCCAAAATTCAAGCAGATATCAGAAATTCCGAAGCCGATGTTCTGGAATTTATGATTGCTAAACTCGAAGGTCTTGATATTAGAATCACTTCTCTTGAAGGACTTGTTAGCTCTCCAAGAAGTTTTATAATCAGAGGCGGAAAGTACAAATCTTATGTTTTCCTTGGTGCTCGAGATACCACAATGAGACCAACTGTTTATTTAACTTATCAATCTCCATTTTATGATTCTGTTGTTGTAAATGGTGAAGTTCAATTTAAATTAAGACAAGGAATAACCTACGATACTTTACCTTTAGATGAAAAGGGAAAAGGTATTCATGAACGCGATTGCGGCTCGATTGGTGATTTTACTTATGGCGGGTTAATCCACTACAAATCAAATCGTGGTGATATGTGGTTACCATTTACCTCCTCATATCAAGTAGGGGAAGCAGGATTTACTGTATCCGCAACTAAATGTAACGTATTTTATCGTGGGTTAGATAATCCTGTTGAAGTTGCTGTTTCTGGTTATCCAAAAGAAAATGTTCAAGTTAGCATAACTCCCGGTGCAACTATTAGACCAGCTCAAGGTGGCGGATATATAGTTCAAGTACCTCAATCTTATACAGCTAAAGAAGTAACTATAAATGTATCTGTTAAAACAGATGAGGGTGGAAAAAATCTTGGTCAAAAGAAATTTAACGTTCTCAACGTTCCGCCTCCAACAATTTTAGTTGCCGGTGCTTATCGTGACGGTGCAACTCTCCCCAAAGCAGCACTTCAAAGAAATCCGTTCCTTGATGCAAAACTCGAAAGCGACTTCTTCCCATTCGAAGGAGTTAAATATGAGGTTGCTCAATATGATTTCTTCTACACTGTTAGAGGTGTAACAAATAAAGTAACTGTTACCGGAGGTCAATTCAACCAAGCTGTATTAGGAGAAATAGCAAAAATGGCTTCAGGATCCCAGGTAAGTTTTTCAAATATTTACTATAATGGACCTTCCGGTAGAAGACAAACCAATGGTGTAACAGTAATTTTACAATAATAATTAATTGTTTAGAATATGAAAGTTTTCATAAAGTTTTTTCCGGTTTTAGCACTTGTTTTACTGATGCAACCAGCTATTGCACAAGTATTAGATGGTGCTTTTATGAGAGAACATACTGTCGAGCGAAAATACATCCCTTATCAGAACATTAGGGAAGCCGACGCTATGTATTCTAAAAAAATACTCCGTATTATTGAACTCCGGGAAAAACACAATCATCCATTGTATTTCCCAATAGTAAGAATGACGTATCCTGCAGGTCCAGGGGCACAACCCCAAAGAAGCAGAGTTAACCTTCTTTATTTAATTTATAATATTGGTATTCTTGGAGAAACTTATGATCTTACAACCGGAGAATTAATTGATACAGTAAGAGGTCCTAGATATCCCGTGTTTAAGTTAAATCCTACTGATATAACAAATTGGCACAGAATACCAATTGACGAAGATGATCCTATTAGAGAAGATTTATTGGCATATTTTACAACTATCAGGGAACAGGATATTGATGGAAATTTCGTTGACCAAACAATTCCTGCAAAACTTGATGATACAAGACCAATGGATCAGCTCTGGATTTGGGAAGAATGGGTGTTTGATAAACAAAGATCTGTAATGGATGTTAGAATAATTGCAATGTCTCCTGATGGATGGGTTGGAGAACAAAGGATTTGGCCTTTTTGGATTTATTTTCCACATTACAGACCATTGTTCGCAAGATATGAAACTTTCAATTCTCAAAACGATGCAGAACATCGTACTTTTGATGACATTTTCTTCAAAAGAAAATTTAAAAGTTATATCATTGCAGAATCTAATAATTATGACAACCGTTTGATTACGGATTATTTGCTTGGTATTGATGCTATTCGAGAAGGGGAAAGAATCCAAGACAGATTATTCAAATTCGAACACGATCAATGGGAATATTAATTCAAATACAATCAAATAAAAAAGGGAGCAAATAGCTCCCTTTTTTATTTGATCTTATCCCCAAATTTAAGTTTTGCTTCATTAAATAATTCTGCGATTTCTTGTTCATTTTCTCGTTTACAAATCAACAAAGCATCTTCTGTATCAACAACGATTAAATCATTAATATCCTGAACGATATATATTTTGTTTGAGGAAGTTGAATGAAGGTAATTACCGGTAGATTTGGTAATAATAATTTGATTTACTGTACAAACATTATTATCAATATCTTTTTCTCCAAGTGAATAAAGTGAATTCCATGTTCCTAAATCAGACCATCCAAAATCTGTCTCTAAAACAAATACCATCTCGGATTTCTCCATCACGCCATAATCAATACTAATACCTTTTGCATCCGAATATACTCTGTTCATAATAACTTCCTCTTCAGCAGTGTTGAGATAATTTACATTTTCAGCAAACAAATTATATAATTCGGGCAAATACTTCTGAATCTCCTCAATAATAACTTTATTTTTCCAAATAAAAATCCCTGAGTTCCAAAGAAATTCTCCACTTTGTAAAAAAACCTTGGCAAGCTCAAGATGTGGTTTTTCTGTAAAAGCTTTTGCTTTTATTATTTTTTCGTTGCTCTCCTTAGCACTAACCTGAATATAACCATAAGTAGTTGCAGGTCTGTCGGGTTGTATGCCTAATGTTAGCAATACATTATTTGCAGCCGTATACTTTAAACCTTCTTTAATATTTTCTTCAAACTTTCTGTTATCCAAAATCAAATGGTCGGCCGGAGTAACAACAACATTTGCCCAAGGGTCTTTTGCAGCTATTTTAAGACTTGCATATAAAATACACGGAGCAGTATTTCTCCTCATTGGTTCGGCTATGATGTTTTGAGGATTAAGTTGAGGTAATTGCTCCTTTACCAAATCCACATGGTCTTTGTTTGTTACCACAAATATATTTTCATTCGGAATAATATTGGAAAAACGATCATAAGTTTGTTGAATAAGTGTTTTCCCGGTTCCAAAAAAATCTAAAAATTGTTTTGGTTTTGAAACTTTACTTACAGGCCAAAATCTACTGCCAACACCCCCGGCCATAATAACCAAATAATTTTGTTTTTTCATAACTTTAGTTTTTATTTTCAACAAATATCAATTATTTTTTTTTTTTATTACAAATCAGTTAGTAATTTTGTTAATTACTTGACAAATATATGGTAATAATTGCAAATATAGGGAAGTATTTCTTTTTAATGATACAAGTTTTTTCAAGACCTGTTAATAAGAAAATATTTTTCAAAAGGTTTTTACAAGAGATCGAACAAATAGGATTAAATTCTATCTGGATTGTAGCAATAGTTTCCATTTTTATGGGAGCAGTTCTAACATTACAAGTAGCAATTAATTTTGAAAATCCTTTAATCCCAAGATATTTAATAGGATTAAGTGCAAGAGATACAATGATTCTTGAATTTTCCAGTACAATTATTTGTTTGATTCTAGCAGGAAAAGTTGGTTCAAATATTGCCTCAGAAATCGGCACAATGAAAATCACCGAACAAATTGATGCTTTAGAGATTATGGGGGTTAATCCTGCCAATTATTTAATATTGCCCAAAATTCTTGCTGCACTTTTTACTTTTCCATTTTTAAATCTTATGAGTATAATTTTGGGAATAGTAGGAGGCTTATTAATAGCTGTTTTTACCGATGTAGTAAGTGTATTTAACTATATTTATGGGTTAAGATATTTGTTTGTTCCTTTTTATGTAACCTATTCTTTAATAAAAATTTGCTTTTTTGCCGTTATTATTACTTCAATCAGTTCATTTTACGGATACTATACCGAAGGTGGAGCACTTGAAGTAGGCAAATCAAGTACTAAAGCTGTGGTTTACAGTATTATTATGATACTATTATTCAATTTGATACTTACTCAATTGCTGTTAACATGATTGAAGTTGTTAATGTAAATAAATTATTTGGTGATAATCACGTCCTGAAAGATATTAGCACTTCCTTTGAACCGGGCAAAGTGAGTATGATTATTGGAAGAAGCGGTTCAGGAAAAACAGTATTATTAAAATGCATCATTGGATTATTAATTCCTGATTCAGGAGAAATTTACTTTGACAAAAGAGAATTTACAAAATCAAATATTAAATTTAAAACACAAATCAGGCAAGAACTTGGAATGGTATTTCAAGGAGGGGCATTGTTTACTTCCTCAACAGTAGAAGAAAATGTGAGATTTCCACTTGATCTGTTTACAAATTGGTCAAAATCCGAAAAGCAAAAACGAGTAGATTTTTGTTTAGAAAGGGTCGGAATAAAAAATGCCAATAAACTATATCCTACCGAGATTAGTGGCGGGATGCAAAAACGAGTTGCAATAGCCAGAGCTATAGTTTTAAACCCTAAATATCTTTGTTGCGACGAACCAAATTCCGGGCTCGACCCTCAAACAGCAATTCTTATTGACCGGTTGATAAGCAAAATAACTAAAGAGTATAATATCACTACTATAGTTAACACTCACGATATGAATTCCGTAATGGAAATTGCCGACAGCATAAACTTTATTTTTCAAGGTAACAATTGGTGGCAAGGAACCAAAGACGATATTTTTAATACAGACAATAAAGAGCTGAACGACTTCGTTTTTGCTTCGGAATTATGTAAAAAGATAAAAAAAGAAACAACATGAAGAACTTGAAATATTTAATATTTTTATCTTTAGCAGCCTGTTTAATTTCATGTGGTAAAACTAAGCCATCGGAACACACCGGCGAAAATATTATTCCTCCAGATAAAATGGAAAAAATCATTTATGATGTACATATTGTTGATGCTATTGTTGCCTCAAAAATTATTAAAAACCCCACTCGAGAATCAGATTCTATATTATACGCCTCCATTTTCGAGAAACATAATGTTACGAGAGCTGACTTCGAAAACACTTTACTTTACTATGTAAACTACAATTTCGATACACTGAATGCAATCTACGATAGAGTCATAAACAGATTTAACACAGAAAAAGCTAGAATTTTTAAATGATTAATATTGCAGGACATTACATATTTGATGGTAAAAGTTTTCTCAAAAATGCTTATGTTAGTGTTGACGAAAAAGGAACTATCACTCATATTTCAGCCCCTGGCGATGCTCTTTACGAAAAATCAAAAATGTTGTTTTATTCCGGAATCATTATCCCAGGCATGGTAAATGCTCATTGCCATCTGGAATTGTCCGGATATAAAAAATCAGACGAAAAACATAAAGGTCTCTCCTACTTCATTAATTCAATAATTACAAAACGTGAAGAAACTTTAAATAATAACAGATGTGAATACTACGACAAATTAATGTTTGATAACGGCATTAACTGTGTAGGCGACATTTCCAATACCGAAATCAGTATTCCGACAAAAGCAAAATCACGAATAAAATACCACAGTTTTATTGAATTATCTGGACTAGATCCCAAAAATATCCAAGAAAAATTAAGTTTTGCCAAAAAACTTAAAAACAAATATTCAGAATATAATTTAAAATGTTCTATTGTTCCTCATTCTTTTTATTCGATATCAGCAGAGCTTTTTAAAAGTATTTCGGAAATAAAGAAAAATTCCCCGATATCTATTCATTTTTTGGAATCTCAAGAAGAAATTGACTTATTTTTTCATAAAAAAGGAAACCTTTACGATTTATTGAATAAAATTTTTCCCGAATTTAATCAATTCATTGACTCTAGTGAAAAACTAAATCAATATTTAAGTTTATTTAATCACTCCAATGTTATTCTTGTTCATAATACTTTTCTTAAAAACAATATTATTGCCAACAATTTGAACCTGTATTTTTGTGTATGTCCAAAATCAAACCTGTTTCTGCACAATCAAATTCCCGACAAAAATTTCGTACTTGAAAACACTGATAATATAATTATCGGTACAGATAGTATGGCTTCCAATGATAATTTAGATGTTTTTGATGAATTAAAAACATTTGCTAACATATATCAAATTTATAACCTTGAAAAATTATTGCCGATGATAACATCAAAAGCTGCAAAAGTTTTGAATTTTACTAATTTTGGAGAAATAAAAATCGGAAATGCACCCGGAATAGTATTACTCGAAAATGTTGATTTGCAAAATTTAAAACTTTTAAACGAAAGTTCTGTTAAACGTATTATTTGATAATTATTATGTCTGTATTCTTATTTAATGAAATTATTTTCGGACCGGTACGTAGTAGAAGACTGGGATTATCGCTCGGAGTAAATCTTTTACCATTACACAAAAAATACTGCAATTTCAACTGTGTTTACTGTGAATGCGGTTGGACCGGCGATAATAAATCAATTATACTTCCATCAAAAAAAGAAGTATTATCATCTTTAGAAAAATATTTACAAGAAATTGCATCAAACAAAAAACCAAAGCCTGACGTCATAACATTTGCAGGAAACGGAGAACCCACAATGCACCCTGATTTTGCGGATATTATTGATACAACAATTAATCTAAAAAATCAATTTTTCCCTGAAATAAAAATTGCTGTATTAACAAATGCTACAAATCTCGACAAGACTGCAGTTATAAATGCTCTTAAAAAAATTAACTTGCCCATTTTAAAACTCGACACTTTTATTGAATCTGACTTTTATAAAATTAATAACCCAATAAATAAAAACATAAACGTAAAAATAATTGTTGATAACATTTGTAATCATTTCGAAAACCCGATTATACAGACAATGTTTTTTAAAGCTCATTTTGATGACGGTTACATATTCGATAATACAAACGAAAATTCTTTAAATGAATATTTTTCGGCCTTAAAGAGAATTTCTCCATCTCTTGTTATGATATATTCTGTTGCAAGAGACACTCCTATGCAAAATATTTTTAAAATAGATCTTGATAAACTAAATGAGATATCCCAAAAAATAGAAAGTTTTGGTTTCAAAACACTTGTTACTCCATAATGGATCAAAATAAAAAGAATATTTTAATCAGTCCGTTAAACTGGGGGCTTGGTCATGCAAGTCGTTTAATCCCTATTATTAATTTTTTAACCGAAAATAATCATAACACGATAATTGCAGGAAATGGTGCATCTTTAGAACTTCTCAGGCAAAAATTCCCGCATTTAAAATACTACGTAATTTCAGCTCCTGAGATGTACTACGGCAATAAAAAAGCTATTAACATTAAACTAATATGGTGTTTTGTTAAACAATTGATAAACATTCCTATTGAAAGATATAAAACAAAAAAAATAGTCAATCAAAATCAAATTGACATAATAATTTCCGATACAAGACCAGGAATATTCAATAAAAAAACCACTAATATTTATATCACCCACCAAATCAATGTATATCTTTCTAAAAACCAATGTCCTATAGGAAAACTTCTAACAAAACTTCACTATTGGATTATAGACAAATATACTTATTGCCTTGTTCCAGACATTTCGGGAGAAAAATCATTAACAGGAAGGTTATCCAATACAGATAAACTCAAAAATGTTCATTACATTGGAATTTTATCAAGGTTTGCAGATATGGAAACCGAGTTTAATAAATCTCACAAAAAAGATAATGACATTCTATGTATTTTATCAGGACCTGAACCACAAAGAAGTATTCTTGAGCAAAAAATTATAGATTCTATCATAGAATCAAATTTAAAAACAATCATAATTAGAGGAATAATAGGCTCTTCAAAAAGAAAGACAATAAAAAACATCAAACTTTACGATACTACTAACGATGAAGAATTACTTTCGCTAATACACAATTCGAAATTAATTATATGCAGAAGTGGATACTCAAGTTTGATGGATTTAGCAGCATTAAACAAAAAAGCTTTAATCATTCCAACTCCTGGCCAACCAGAGCAAGAATATCTGGCTCAAAGATTTAAAGAAATATATGATTTCAAAACTTTTAATCAAAATAATCTTACACTAAATTTACTATTTACGGATTACAACCAACCTGAAAACTGGTTTGCTAATCATAATCAAGGATTTATAGATTTTTTTAAAAATATTTTATGAAAGTTTGCGGATTTAGTTTTATAAGAAATGCAATAAAATATGATTATCCGGTAATCGAAGCAATAAGTTCGATTTTACCTGTTTGCGATAAATTTATTGTTGCTGTTGGCAATTCAGAAGACAATACCCGAAAATTAATTGAAAATATTGATAAAGATAAAATTATAATTATTGATACCATTTGGGAGGACAGTTTGAGAGAAGGAGGCCGTGTACTTGCTCTTGAAACAAATAAAGCATTCCAATCTATACCTGAAGACTTTGACTGGTGCTTTTACATTCAAGGAGACGAGGTGGTTCATGAAAAATATCTCGAAAAGATTTATGAATCGATGTTAAAGTATAATAATAATAAAAACATAGAAGGTTTACTTTTTAAGTATTTGCATTTTTACGGATCTTACGACTACGTTGGAACAAGCTACAGATGGTATCGTAACGAAATAAGAATAATACGAAACGACAAAAACATTTTTTCATACAGAGATGCACAAGGCTTTAGAAAAAAACCTAACACAAAACTTAAAGTTAAACCAATTGATGCATACATTTATCATTATGGTTGGGTAAAAGACCCGAGAGCAATGCAAAAAAAACAAGAAGATTTTAACAAACTCTGGCATGATGATGAATGGATTGAAAAAAATATTGCAAAAGTTTCGGAATTTGATTACTCCGACATTGATTCATTAGCAAAATTTAACGATACTCATCCTAAAGTAATGCAAGCAAGAATAAGTAAAATTAATTGGAAATTTGACCACGATCCGTCATTTAACAAATTTTCCACAAAGGATAAAATCAAAAAACTTTTTGAAAAATTAGGATTAAATATTGGGCAATATCAAAATTACAAGATTTTAAAATAAAAAAGCTGCCAAATCGACAGCTTTTTTTATTTTATTTTATTTTTTTTAATTATTCTTTAACGTATTTTATTGTCTTATATCCGATTTCTTGGTAAGATTCAGAACCTTGACTGCCAAAATCTGCTACATAGAATAAATCTATATTTTGATGTAAAATCATATCTTTATACTTCAACATTTTAATTGTCCAGATTGTACTCATTTGACCATTAGCAAATTTATCTGCACGAACAATAATATTCTGCAGCACAGGAGTTGGAACAACTTCGTCATCTTCAGAAGGAGTTAATAAGAAAACTCGTGTAGTTGTTTTTCTTTCCTCAATAACAACTGCCAATCTTTCTTTGTCTTTATACTCGTCAATACCTCCTAAAAAATTCCAGGTTCCCTTTAATTCTTCTTTTATTTTATATATTGTTTGTGGAGGATTTTCATCTTCTTCGTTAGTTTGATCAATTACTGTATATTCATATTCATAAACAGAAGTAACTTTTCCATCTTTATCAAATTGCATCCAATTTCTTCCTTCCAAAACTTTTCCCGTATGAGTTACTTTTATATTTGTTCCAATATCAGTTACATCTTGTTTCCAATTCAATCCATTAACCATAGTTTCGTATAAGGTTTGGATATCACCGCTGATGTAACGAATTTTAGATTCCATTTCGTTTACATTCCACTTCCCATTTATTCGAGCTTTACGCGTGTAGATTGAGACAAAAGGATCTTCTTCGCCTTTCTTTAAACAACTGGTTGTAACAAATGAAAGAATTATTACAATCCCCATCAAAACTAAACTTAAGTACCTTTTTGTGTTCATAATCTTCGTGCTTACAGTGTATGATTATACAAAAGTATTTTATTTTTAATTACAATACAAATAAAATGAAATTTTTTTAAAAATAATTTTTTTTTGAACAAAATTTAAAAAAAAATAAACATTTTTTGTTAATAACCTCCGATTTAAATCTTTTCAATGTAAAAGTAATATCTTTTATTAATAAAACAATGACTTTTATAATTTTTATTTCATATTTTTGTAAAAAAATTTTTATGGTTATAAATACAAAAGAAAAAGCTACAAGAATAAAGCTTTTAACGATGTTGACGGTAATTATTTACCTCCTTGTATTAGTTGCTTCATTATATCTAAAATGGTCTCCGAATCATATTCTAGAACTTTCCATGACAGTAATCTTTTTTTTAATAATGATTTTTATTTTCACAAAAAAATATACCTATTTATATTATAATACAGACGGGCCAAAAATTATTCTTAGATTCATTCCATTGCAACCATTAACTGCAGGAAATTTTTCAGTAGAAATTTCAAAAAGAGATTTTGCAAAATATGAAATTCAAGACAAAGCTTTTGGATTAAGAAAAGAACTTACACTTTTTGCAAGAACATCTAAAGGCATTGGAAAATACAAATCTGTGAGCCTGTCCATTTTAAACAAAGAAGAATTGGAATTGTTATTAAAAGACATGGAATTATTACGAACTAAATAATTAATGTTATGAAAAAGATTAATGTTTTTATTATTGTATTCTTTCTTTTATCAGGATTTTCTTTTGCTCAGGACTACAAAGGAGCTATCGGATTCAGAGGAGGGGTAGATCAAGGGTTAACACTAAAAAATTTTGTTGGCGGGAGTAATGCTTTTGACTTAATTCTGTCAACACATCACTATGGTTTGCATTTTACTGCCCTTTATGAAAAACATGTTTTCGACATTTTTGATGTGCCTAACTTAGCATTATTTTATGGCTTTGGCGGACACATAGGATTTTATAATTCAACTAGATGGCCTAGCTATTGGCCTGATCATACAGGAAGTGCAACCGTAATCGGGGCTGATTTGGTTATTGGTGTAGAATATACATTTAAAGAAATCCCTATTAACATCGCTTTAGATGTTGTTCCCTCTCTGAATATTTTACCTTACATATTTTATTGGCAAAAGGGTGCTCTATCTATCAGATATGTGTTTAAATAATATTATTAAACGTGCCTGATAACAGAATTTTTGATCTTGCTCTTTTATTTGTAAGCGGCTTAGGCGATATTAATGCTAAAAAACTAATAACAGCAGTAGGTTCTGCTGAAAATATTTTCAATCTTAAATTAAAAGATTTTTTACGGATTCCCGGTTTTGGTCAACAAAAAGCCGAGAGTATAATTTTATCCCTTGATGCCTCATTGCAAAGAGCCAAAGAAGAAGAGCTATATTGTGCAGCTAATGAAATTAATTATGTATGCTACACTGAAGATGATTATCCTCAAAAATTAAAAGAATGTCCTGATGCTCCATTAGTGCTTTTCTACAAAGGTAAATCAGATTTTAACAAATCTAAAATCCTGAGTATAGTTGGTACTCGAAGTGCAACAAGATACGGAGTCGAATTTACGGAAAATTTAGTCAAAAATATTTCGGAAAACTACCCTGATTGTGTGATAGTAAGTGGGTTAGCTTATGGAATTGATATATCCGCTCACAAATCGGCACTCAAATATGGATTAGAAACTTGGGCTGTTCTTGGTCACAGTTTGGAATATATCTATCCGGTTTCTCATGAAAAAATTGCAAAAAAAATCATAGAATCTGATGGACTTCTTTTGTCTGATTATCCACATAAATCAAAGATTGATCCCTCGAATTTTGCAAAACGAAACAGAATAATTGCAGGGTTATGCGATGCTCTTGTTGTTGTTGAATCAGGGGAAAAAGGCGGAGCAATAATTACAGCAAATATTGCTAATCATTATAATAAAGATGTTTTTGCTGTTCCGGGAAATATAAACGAACCATACAGCAAAGGATGCAACAAACTTATCAAAACAAACAGAGCAAATCTTATTGAATCTCTTGATGACATCGAATACATAATGAATTGGAAATCAAAATCCGAAAAAATAACTCAACAAAAACTGAATTTTATTGAGCCCCTTAATCAAAACGAAACTAAGGTTTTTGAAGTTCTTAAAAATTACGAGTATTTAGATATTGACAATATTTTGCGTCAAACAGAGTTAGATTCGGATTTACTGAGTCTGACTTTGCTTGAGATGGAATTCAAAGGAATTATTAAAGCTCTTCCTGGAAAAATTTTTACATTAAAATTATAACTATGATTATTGATACACATTCTCACTTGTATCTTGAAGATTTTAACGACGACATACTCCAGGTTATTGAAAGAAGCAAAAAAGCCGGAGTAGAAAAAATAGTGTTACCAAACATTGATGATAACTCGCTTGCAAAAATGCATAACCTATTAAGTCTTGACCCTAAGTTATTTTATCCTTGCATTGGCCTCCATCCTACTTCAGTAAAAGAAAACTATAAAGAAAAATTAGATAATATTTTTTCGGATTTAAATGATGATTATATTGCTATTGGAGAAACAGGAATAGATTTATACTGGGATAAAACATTCTTCAAGGAACAGCAAAGAGCGTTTGAATTTCAAATCGAAATAGCATTAAAACATATATTACCAGTAATAATTCACAGCCGAAACAGTTTAGAGGAAACTTTCGAAATTGTTTTCCCATATTCACAAAAAGGCTTAAAAGCAGTTTTTCACTGTTTTCCTGGCAATTATGAAGATGCAAAAAAAATTGTAGATAAAGGCTTTTACATTGGAATCGGTGGTGTTGTAACCTTTAAAAATTCAGGACTTCATGATGTTGTAAAAAAAATACCTATTAATAATATTTTATTAGAGACAGATGCCCCATTTTTAGCCCCGGTACCATATAGAGGCAGACGAAACGAACCTGCTTATTTAGAAACAATAGTTCAAAAAATTGAAGAAATAACAGGATTATCCTCAGAAAACATTAAAGAAATAACCTCAAAAAATGCAATAAAATTTTTCAATTTCAAACTATAAATCATTGTTTAACAGAGTTATATGAAATCCTTAAAAGATTAAGAAAAAATAAATTAAAAATAAATTTTTGTGATTAAATTAAAATTTATTATTTTGCGACGATTTTAGTGGAGATGGAGAGATGGCCGAGTGGTCTAAGGCGCACGCCTGGAGAGCGTGTATTCCGCCTCAAACGGAATCGTGGGTTCGAATCCCACTCTCTCCGCAGGCAAATGTTCTTTGTAAAAAAATTTTTAAAAGCAAATAATAATTTAATAATTTTTAAGTTTAAACATTAAAACGAATAATAGTTATGAAAAAACTCATTGCATTGTTAACTTTGGCAGGTTTACTCATTATGAGTACAACTATGGTTTTTGCTCAAGATGAAGAATCAAATGAAAAAGCAACATCAACAGAACAAGTTGCAACAGATCAACAAGCAGCTGATGATAATGCTGCCCCAGTTGCTGAAGAAAAACCATTACATCAACAATTAAAAATTAAAATTATCGAAGGTGGTCCAATGTTCATGGGCTTCTTGTTGGTAACTTTAATTTTAGGTCTTGCTTTAGCTTTTGAAAGAATAATTTATCTGAATTTAGCAACAACAAACACCAAAAAACTCTTAGCAAATATCGAAGATGCCATAAATAATGGCGGTATAGAAGCAGCAAAAGAAGTTTGCCGCAATACCAGAGGACCTGTAGCAAGTATTTTCTATCAAGGACTTGACAGATACGATTCAGGGATTGAAGTTGTTGAAAAATCAGTAGTATCTTATGGTTCAGTACAAATGGGACAATTAGAAAACGGGTTAACCTGGATTGCATTATTCATAGCATTGGCTCCCATGTTAGGGTTTATGGGTACAGTTATTGGTATGATACAAGCATTCGATGCCATTGAAGCAGCAGGTGATATCAACCCTTCATTGGTTGCAGGAGGTATTAAAGTAGCTCTTATTACAACTGTAACCGGTCTTATTATTGCTATGATTCTCCAAGTTTTCTATAACTACATAGTTGGTAAAATTGATTCTTTGGTTAACGCTATGGAAGAATCTTCAATATCATTAATAGACATTCTTGTTGATTATCAAAGAAAAAATAAATAATTTTAAAATATTGAACCATGTTAGAAAAAATCGTTAAGATAACAGGATATGTTATTCTCGGATTGGCAGCTATAATTTCTGTACTTTTCTTCCTAAAAGATGCAAAAGTTCTTCAAAATGGACTTGATGCTTTAGGAGACGCACCTTCAGAAATTAAAATTGCCGAAATAGATAAAATGGCAACAGATTGGAGTGCAATAATTGTTACTAGCTCCATAGTAATTTTTATATTGGCTGCTGCCACAATACTTTTATTTTCTCTATATAATTTTATTAGGAATACTATTGATAACCCTAAATCTGCAATAAAACCTACTATCGTATTAGTTTTATCTGCTATTGTTATCATTATTTCTTATTCATTGGCATCAGACATAATGCCTGATTTTCTAGGAGCTGAAAAACTCAGTATTTCAGGAAATACTATAAAATTAGTAGAAGCTTCTTTATATTTAGTGTATATTTTGTTTGGAATTTCTATTGTAGCCTTAATATACACAGAAGTTTCAAAAATTTTCAGATAATAATGAGCAAAATTGCTTAAAAAAAATAAATTATGGCAAAACGTGAAATAAGTGAAATAAATGCCGGTTCAATGGCTGATATCGCGTTTTTACTTCTGATTTTCTTCCTGGTAACAACTACCATGGATGTTGACACAGGTATAGCGAGACAATTGCCTCCTATTCCAGAAGATAAAGCTAAAACTGAAGCCGAAATCAATCGCAGGAACATTTTCATCGTGTTGATAAATGCTCAGGACAGGCTTCTGGTAAACGGGAAACCTATGAATGTAGAAGAACTAAAAGATAAAGCTAAAGAATTTATCAAGAGTGATCCTAATAATCCCGAATTACCAACAATGGTGGAAACAAAAATTGACGGCATCCCAAATCCTGTTTTAGTGAGTGAGGGAGTTATATCTCTTCAAAACGACAGAGGTACAACTTATAAGAAATATATGGAAGTACAAAACGAGTTGGTAAAAGCCTATAATGAACTTCGTGACGAAGCTGCTCTACAGTACTTTGGAAAAAGACGATTTGAAGATCTTACAGAAGCAGAACAGGAAGCTGTAAAAAAGATTTATCCTCAACGTATTTCTGAAGCAGAACCTAAAAATATTGGAGGAAAAAAATAATGGCTAAATTTAATCGTAAAAGGAAAAAGGCTTCTATAGGGATTTCAACTGCTTCCCTCCCAGATATCGTATTTATGCTGCTATTCTTTTTTATGGTAGCTACAACAATGAGAGAAGTAGAACTGAAAATCGAACTGAGAAATTCAGATTTACCTCAAGCCACAGAAATTAAAAAACTCGAAAAGAAATCCCTTGTTAGTTTTATCTATGTTGGTAAACCAAAACCAAATTATCAAAGACTATATGGAACTGAACCTAGAATTCAGTTAAATGCTTCATTTGCTGAAGTAAGTGATATTTATGAATTTATTTTGGCAGAAAGAGCAAAAACAGATGAAGCTGTTGTTCCTTTAATGACAACTTCTCTAAAAGTACATCAAGATACTAAAATGGGAATTGTTACTGACATTAAACAAGAGCTTAGAAAAGCTTCTGCTCTTAAAATTAATTACTCAGCAAGAAAAAAGATTTAAATTTTAATATCTATTATTAAAAAGTTCGCCTCTGAGCGAACTTTTTTTTTGAACATGGCAACCTATTATGTTTTTTTTCGTTATTTTTACACAAAAATTAATCTATATGAAAAAGTGGATTTTTACAACATCTGTAATGTTTATATGGTTATTTTCTCACTCTCAAAATTCAAGTTTTATTGACTCTAGGCTTTATGAGGTGTATAATTCTGAATTTATATCAGAATTACAAATCAATAATCCTCAAGCTCTGGAATATATGAATTGGTATTTAGACAACTCTTTTACTATTATAGAATTACCCGAGTATAAACTTGAGGGACTTCCTTTTCTAATGTATTATGATTTAGAGAATAAAAACATTTCAGATACAGTAACAGAATTACCTACTCCCAGTATTAATATTTATAAGTTTTATTTCGAAAGAAAAAATGATTTAACGACTACTTATAGAATTGGAGATACGGGATTAGCCATAGTTTTTTTCTCAGAAAAAGAACTTATAAATAAATTCAATCAGTTTAAAAATGAAAAATAATAAAATAATGAAAAAAATAGTATTATTAGTTTCTTTTGCTTTATTATACTCAGTTGCTTTTTCGCAAACATACCTAATGAATGCCTCCACAAATGGAACTACTATTAATACATGTTCCGGGACATTATATGATTCCGGTGGAGCAAATGGTAATTATAGCAACAACGAAAATTATTATTTGACAATTTGCAGTTCCATCCCGGGTGGACATGTTCAACTTACATTTACACAATTTCAATTAGAATCTTCGACTTTTGATTGGATGACAATTTATGACGGACCAAATCAATTCAGCCCTGTTTTGGTAAATCAACAAGGAAGCACTTCTTTATTAAATCAAACTGTTACAGCTACAGGCTCATGCCTTACTATTTGGTTTAGAACAGATGGTTCTGTTACTTATGCAGGATTTGCTGCAACAATAAGTTGTAATTTCCCTTGCCAAAACTTTACCGTGGATTTAATCTCTCCGACCCTTCCTGTTTTACCCGATACAGCAGTTTATACTTGTCCGAATACAGGAGCACAATTTATTGTACAAGGAAATTATCCCAATTCCGGACAAAATTACCCTCAGTCAGACGCCACAACAACTTTCACTTGGTATGTTACGACTGTTCAGCAAACCACCTACAGCGGACAAGGAATGACGACCTTACCTTATAATTTTAACACACCAGGAGGAACTTATATAACTTTCACTGCTACTGATATTAATGGTTGTGAATATATTTATCCTGATGATATTCTGGTTTATGTTTCCGTTCCTCCTACTTTTGTCGGAACATCGGCAGACCAAACAATTATTTGCCCCGGAGAAGAAGTTAACTTTGAAGGATTTGTTCAAGTTGAAGAATGGGTAGTTCAAATTCCGGAAATAATAAACGAATGTTTCTGTGCTGACGACGACCATTACCAACAACCACAATGTGCAGAATTTGTTCAAACAGCTTTTGCTCCAGGACAAGTTATCACATCAGTTAATGATATTGAAAGTATATGCATGATGCTTGAACACTCATATATTGGCGACCTTGATATGTGGATTACCTGTCCCAATGGGCAAACAATGTATTTTATAAATTATCCTAATGGTTGTGGATTTACTTATTTCGGACAACCTGTTGACAATGACAATCTTCCATGTACAAATCAGGCAAACTGGGGAGTTTTATATCATTATTGCTGGACACCTACTGCCACCCAAACAATACCACAAGCTTGCCCTTCCTATAGCACAATGCCGTCAGGGAATTATGCTCCGGTACAACCATGGACGAATCTTATAGGATGTCCTGTTAATGGAACATGGCAAGTTTGTTTTAGAGATAATCTTCATTCAGATGATGGAGTTGTATGCGATTTTGAATTACATTTTTCTCCAAATATTTTACCATCACCTGGAAACATGTGGTCATTCCAAAATACTTATGATCCAAATTTATTTGTTTGGTCAGGGGATGGAGTGAATCCTAATTCAGGAGGTACTGCAACAGCTTATCCAACAACCAGTGGAGACCAGATTTTCACATTCTCTGCAACCGACGATTTTGGTTGTACATATGATACGACTCTAGTTGTTCATGTAAGAGCTCAGGATGACCCTGTTTGTTGTGCACAGCCCGATGCATTTGCAGGCCCTGATGACCATGTTTGCACTAATACTTATAATTTTCATGCTACACTACAACAAGGTAACACAGGACAATGGTCATTAGTTAGCGGTCCAGGAACAGTCAGCTGGCAGAATCAAAACTCGCCCAATGCCACTGTTACAGTTAGCCAATGGGGAGTGTACGAATTTGAATGGCGTGAAATTAATGGCCCTCCAACTTGCTTTGATACGGACAGCGTTATTGTAGAATTTTATCCTGTTCCTACAACAACATTTACATACACTCCAATTTTATGCTACGGAAATACCACAAATATTACTTACACAGGAAATGTTGGGCCAACCGCTACATATAACTGGAATTTTGGGAACGGTACTGTACACAGCGGTTCAGGACAAGGTCCTTATGTGATATCATGGACTGATGTCGGGAACAATACTGTAACACTTCAAGTATCTGCAAACGGATGTGATTCACCCGATACTCTTGTTAATATTTACAACCCTCCGGCTTTAACTCATACATTGATTCTTGAAGATGATCCTTGTTTCAATTCATGCAGAGGTAGAGCACAAATACATGTTACGGGAGGAACACTACCATATACATATTCATGGGCTTCGCCAACGAATATTTTACCCAATCTTTGTGCCGGCAATTATCAAATTACAGTTACCGATAATAACGGGTGTACTACCGGTCAAAATTTTGCAATAAATCAACCGCCTGAACTACTAATAACCAACGAAGTTACACAAAACCTGAGTTGCTATCAGTCTAATGACGGTTTTATTGAAATTACGACATCTGGAGGTACAGGAAATCATACTTTCATATGGTTCGATTCTCCGGTCAGCTCAAATGTGCGAACCGGATTAAGCGCAGGTACATATTTTTTAACAATTACTGATGAAAATGATTGCCAAATTACCCAGCAATATACAATTACTCAACCAGATCAATTAGTAACTACAATATCACCAAACACTGCAATATGTGAAGGACAAACAACTGTTATTAGTAGTAATGCTGTAGGAGGCACTGAACCCTATAGATATTTTTGGGATGATGGAACTGGAGTCTTCCAGGCAGGACCAAGCCTAACACTAGCACCATCAGAAACTACAACATTTACATTGTACGTTCTTGATGCCAATGATTGCTTAAGTAATACAGTAAGCATGACAGTTACTGTAAGTCCTCTTATGGTAATCGATCATGTAAACATTCAAAACAACAGATGTTACAATTCATGCGATGGAAGAGCAGAAGTTCTGATGACAGGAGGTATCCCTCCATTCAACTATTCATGGGGGTCACCTACAAATGTTTATGATGGATTATGTGCCGGAATTTACACTTTAACTATTACTGATATAATTGGATGTAATGTTAATACTTCTTTTGTAATTACTCAACCAACACCTCTAACTTATACTACTGAAAGTGAGCCTGCAACCTGCTATGGATATACTGATGGTGTGGCAACAATTTATGTACAGGGATCAGTACCACCATACACTTATTTATGGCCAAATGGGCACAACACTAACACTCTTACCACAGGAGCAGGAACTTACACAGTAACTGTAACTGATTATAATGAATGCCGTGTCACTGCACAAATAACTATTAACCAGCCAACTCCTATATATGTAACTCCTATCCCCAACAGAACTATCTGTCAGGGACAAACAACAACACTTTCTGCACAGGCAACTGGAGGTACTCCTTATGCAGGCGGAGTCTATGACTTCAGATGGACAGGTAGTGACGGGAGCATTTATAATTCAAATATTTATGAAGCATCTCCAACTCATACAACAACTTACAATCTTGTTGTTACAGATTCTCATGGATGTACAGGCTCACCGGCTCCCGTAACAGTAATAGTGAATCCACCACTCGACATTCTTTCGGTAGTTACAAGTAACGACACAATTTGTCCAGGCGATCCTGCAATAATTTATGTAGATGCTATTGGTGGTAATGGAGGACCTTATATTATGACCTTACAAGACGGAAGAGTTGTAGCAACTCCATTCACTGTAACTCCTGAAGAAAAAACTATGTTTGTAATTACTCTTGCCGATATGTGCGGAACACCTCCTGTAAAAGACTCAATTCTTATAAATGTTAGACCAAAACCAGGAAATATATTTGTAGCCGACAAGGTAGAAGGTTGTCCTCCACTTACAATTCAATTTAACGAAAATTCTCCGGACAGAGGACAAACTTATCTATGGGAATTTGGAGATAATGGATTTGCAACGGTTAAAAATCCTCTTTACACCTATACAAAAGAAGGGGCTTATAGTGTTAGCCTTGAAGTTACCGATAATTTCGGTTGTAAACATAAAAGAACTGTAGAAAATATGATCATGGTTTACACTCCGCCAAAAGCTAATTTCGTTGCTGATCCAGAAGTTGTTTCTATGCTTTCCGGCGAAGTAAAATTCATCAATCACTCTACAAATGCCGTTAGATATTTCTGGTTCTTCGGTGATGGAGACAGCTCCATGTTTGCAGAGCCAAGACATGTATTTAAAAACATTGGAGAATATGATGTAATGCTAATTGCAGAATCTTCTCGCTATTGTCATGATACTGTAACAAAGAAAGTTATCGTTGAAAATCAATTCGCATTCTATATTCCAACTTCATTTACTCCGAACGGAGACGGTGTTAATGACTGCTTTAGACCTTGCGGAAATGGAATAAGCAAGCAGGATTTCAAATTTGTAGTTTACGACCGCTGGGGTAATCCGGTATTCTCTACCGAAAAATATGATCCATCTGCTCCATGCGATGCTTGTACCGATGGAGCTTGGGATGGTACTCGCGGTAATCGTATGAAAGGAGACCCGATTTTACCAAATGGCACTTATCATTGGTACTGCGAATTTAAAGACTGGAATGGAACTATATATCAAAAACATGGGACAGTCCAACTAATAAGATAACCAAAAAAGCCCGAAAATTCGGGCTTTTTTGGTTATACCATTTTATTGATTTAGTACAAAGTCTTAATTTCTTCCTTAATAAAATTTATTGCTTCCTGTGTAGGAGATTTTTCCATTTCAATAAGCTTTTCAAAAATGTTTTGACTGAGTTTTATTGCTAAATCAGTAGGTGAACATTCTTCAGCAGCAGAATTTATAAGTTTAATAGTTTTTTCTTTTGCGATTTTTACCTGCTCCCATGCATCAATAGAAAGGTATAATTGCTGAGAAAGATTATGTTCGAACTCACTCCTGATAGTAATTAGCATTTCTTTTTGAAGCTGCTGTACTGTCATGTTGGGAGTTTGTAACCTCATAATAATACTGTTTGGAGAAATTCTTTCCAAAAATAATATCACTCGTTCATAAGCTTGTAAACGAATTGGAGTAATAGTTTTTTGATTTTGCAAGATAATTTGAACTCTTCGGTTTTCATTTTCTTTCTGTAAAACAGTTTTTAAAACATAATAAGCTGTAATAAAAACAATCAGAGATGGAATTGTGATTTTTAAAATTTCTAAAAACATAATGTTAAATTTTTAAAGTTTATGCTGTACAATATTATTATAATTCTGAATAACTTACTATTTTAGCATAAAAAAAATTAAAACTTTTTATATGGAACATATTTCAAGGCGTGTTAGAGAAATGGCCACCTCGGCAACACTTGCAATGGCTCAAAAGAGCAGGGAATTAAAAAGTCAGGGGATTGATGTTATTAACCTCAGCATAGGTGAACCCGATTTTGATACTCCCACTCATATCAAAGAAGCTGCAAAAATAGCTATTGATGAAAATTACACACATTATCCTCCTGTAGCAGGTTATGACTCGTTACGCGAAGCCATTGTTAAAAAATTTGAGAGAGAAAATAATTTAACATTCACTAAAAATCAAATTGTTGTATCTACAGGAGCAAAACATTCAATAATAAATGTATTTTTATCCATTCTCGATCCTGGAGACGAAGTTATTGTTCCAGCTCCTTATTGGGTAAGCTATGTTGATATGGTTCGTCTTGCAGAAGGCTCACCTGTGGTAATTAGATGCGGAATTGAATCCGATTTTAAGATGACGGCTCAACAACTCGAAAAACACATCACTTCAAATACAAGAGCAATAATTTTCAGTTCGCCTTCAAATCCTACCGGAAAACTATATTCCCGCGAAGAATTAGCCTCTATTGCAGCTGTAATTGCAAAATATCCTCAAATTATTGTTATTTCTGATGAAATTTATGAACATATAAATTTTGTTGGAAAACATGAAAGCATAGCTCAATTTGAAGAAATCAGAGATCGCGTTGTAATTATTAATGGTGTTTCGAAAGGCTATGCAATGACAGGATGGAGAATCGGGTACATTGGAGCTCCTATTTGGATTGCCAAAGCAGTAGAAAAATTACAAGGTCAATTTACTTCAGGAGCATGTACTATTGCTCAAAAGGCAAGTGAAGCAGCTCTTAATGCAGGAAATCAATCCTGTCTGGAAATGACTGCCATTTTCAAAAAAAGAAGAGACCTTGTTATTGATTTACTAAAGGAAATTCCCGGACTTAAAATTAATATCCCCGAAGGAGCATTTTATGTATTTCCCGACATCTCGGAATATATCGGAAAATCAGCTTCAGGATATACTATTACCGATGGAGACAGCTTAGCCATGTATCTCCTTGAAAAAGCAAATGTTGCCTGTGTAGGAGGAAATTCTTTCGGTTCGCCTGAATGTTTAAGATTATCTTACGCTACAAGTGAGGATCTAATTATTGAATCAATAAAACGTATAAAAGTAGCTCTTTCTGAACTAAAATAAAAAGCGGAAATTTCCGCTTTTTTTGTTTTTTTATTTTACAAAATTTGTAACTTTGCTATGTTAAGCATTAAATTTTAATAATTTTAAAACTATGTTAAAACGAATCATTTTTTTATGTTTTGCTTTTATAGCAGCAAACAATATTTATTCGCAAAAATTCGAATATTATAAATTTGAACCGGCACTGGTAGATGACAATGTAAGGAGCCTCGAAACAGACATTACTGGTAATATATGGATAGGCACAACAGGAGGAATTACAAAATTTGATGGGATAAATTTCACATCATACACTACAAGCCAAGGACTTGGTGGCAATATAATTTATGATATTCATGCTCACTCATCAGGACTTGTTTATGCCGCCACTTCGGGTGGTCTTTCTGTTTTTAACGGAACTACATGGTTAAACTATACCGTCGGGGATGGTCTTCCTTCTAATAATGTTTGGTGTGTAACCGAAGACCTGAACGGCGATATTTGGATTGGAACTTCTGATGTTGGAATTGCTCATTACAATGGAACTTATTGGGAATCTTACTCAACATCATCAGGACTTATATCAAATACAATTAAAGTTATTTTTGCCGACAGAAATGGCAACATCTGGTGTGGTGCCGGGAACGGTGTTTCTAAGTTTGACGGGACTAATTTCAAAAACTTCAATACAAGTAACGGATTACCGGGACCAATAATTAACGACATCATTCAACTCGATAACGGTAATATTGCAATTGCAACCAATAACGGAATTTCAATATATAACTTCCACAACTTCACAAATATTACTACGGCACAAGGATTGCCAGGAGCAAACGTGCTTTGCCTGAAACAAGACTTTAATCAAAATTTGTTAATCGGGACTTCTTCCGGATTTACAATTTACAACTGGACTAATTTTCAGACATATACTACTGATAACGGATTGTCAAATAATATTGTAAATAAAATCACAATATCAAAATCACCGGCTCAAAATCAGGTTTGGATTGCCAGTCCTTTTAATGGAGTTAGTGTTTTTGATAATAACAATACTTTTGTTATTTATCGGACAAATAAAAATCTCGTAAATGACAATGTTACAACTATCTTTAACGATAATGACATTACATGGATTGGTACAGCAAACGGGTTAAATAAAGTAAAAGAACAAAATTGGAGAACTTTTACAACAAACGATGGACTTTCTACTAATTACATTACCGCTATTCATAAAGACTCCCAAAACAATATCTGGGTTGGTACTGTTAATGGGGTAAACAAAATTTCAGGATTATCAATTACTAAAATTCTCACGGCTCATGGGTTAACACATCCTTATGTTACAAGTATTACATCTGACGAAACAGGAAAAGTATATGTAGCTACATTAGATAATATTACTATTATAGAAAACGGTTTGGTTATTGACACGATAAGTCCAGATGATGGATTGGCAGATACTGCTGTTAACATTGTTCATTATCAAGACGGACTGTTGTGGATTATGACAGATGAAGCAATTCAATATTATGATGGAATCAGCTTTACTGATGCCACCAATTTAGGATGTGCAACACCTCTAACCGCTTCAGGAGGAAAGTCTGTGAATTCAACCGCTTTCACTGCCTTAGGCGATAATAATGCTTTAAGAATTTACAACACTAGTGTTTTACTTTATAACTGTTACACACACCCATACCAGAATATTGCTACAATAAATTCTATTGTTGAACATAGCACCGGACTTTTCTGTTCTTTTGATAACGGTGAAATAAAAAGATTATCATCATCAACATACAATTGGGAAGATTTTAACACTTCTTACCCTGGACTTAATCCTTTGTTTATTCCAAGTTTTATTTCAAAAGATAATAATCCAAATTATTTATGGATAGGATCTGATAATATGGGATTAGCAAAAGCATGCCTGACGTGCAACCAAAACCTAACACTGACAACAATATCACCAAGTTGCTACAATTCTGCAAACGGACAAATTAGTATTTCATCGCCCGCAGGAACAAATTACTCTATTGACAATGGTCAAAATTGGCAAGCCTCAGCAACATTCTCAGGACTTAAAGGAGGATATTATCACATCTTAGTTCAAAATGCAACTTCAGAAATTATTGCGGACAGCATATATTATTTAAATCATTATTCCAGTTCTATAGCCGATGCTCATATTTCAATTACACAAATCAACTGTTTCGGAAATGCAAACGGATCAATAGAATTAACATACATATTGCCGGCTACTCACATCTGGGAAAACATGGATAATTCAACATTCCTTAGAACAAATCTTAATCCAGGTAATTATAGCGTTACTGTTACAGATGGTGCCGGCTGCTCAAAAATTTTAAGCAACACAATTGTTCAACCAACAGAACTTTCGGTAAGTGAAAATCACACAAATATTAATTGTTATGGATCCAATAACGGACAGATACAATTAAATTTCTCAGGAGGAATGCCACCATATTCCGTTATATGGTCATCAGGACAAACAACAGCTTCTATTTCAAACCTTTCAGAAGGAAACTATAGTTATACCGTTAGCGACAACAATTCTTGTGTAAAAACAGGCACTGTATATATAAGTGAACCTGATGAATTAAATGTTATTGCTAATGTTACTAATAATGAATGCTATGGCGATTTGAATGGAAGTATAGAGATTTCAATTACAGGAGGTGTCCCAAACTACAATGTTTCGTGGACGCCAAATACTTATGTAAGTGGTAATAATATAATTAATGCTCCGGCAGGTACATACAACCTACAAGTTGTTGATGCCAACAATTGTACTTTTAATAGTCAATACACCATTAATGAGCCACAAGGTATTACTATCAGTAATATTAACTTAAGTCATGTACTGTGTTATGGAGAGTCAACCGGCAGTATTACTTATAATGTTAGCGGAGGCTTCGGAGATTTATCTTTCGTATGGACTAAAGATGAAATTCCCGGAACTTATGCTACAACCCAAAATCTTACCAACATTCCTTCAGGAACATATCATTTGACAATTACCGACGCAAACAATTGCAGCAGTTCATACAATTTTACAATTAATCAATCTCCTGAGCTGGTAACAAATATTACAGTAACTCCCATTTCCTGTGCCGGCAATGAAGATGGTCAACTTCTTGCAACTGTAACAGGTGGTTCGGGTATTATCAGTGCATACTTGTGGTACAATAGTCAGAACCAGGTTATAGGAGTTACTCCCCACATTACCGGACTTGGAGCAGGCGATTACTATGTTGTGGTGAGAGACAGTTATTATTGCTACGATACTGCTTATGCCTCTTTGACCCAATCTACTCCGCATGTTTATGAAGTTATCACCAATAATGCAAGCTGCTTTGGCAAAAACGACGGTTCAATTCAAATCATCATTGACGGAGGCAACGGACAAGGATTTAACTTTAACTGGTATAACGGAGTGGCAGGAAATACAAACATTGCGAATAATCTTGTTGCCGGAACTTATTCTGTAACAATTACGGATCCTACAAATTGTGTTGAAATACTACAAGGCACAGTTACTCAACCACCAATGCAGGATATTGGAGCTTTCAACCAACAAGAAGTTATCTGTTATGGAAACAGTATTATTCTTAACCCCGGAAATTTTGTATCATACCAATGGAGCACGGGAGAAACATCACCAACAATTACAGTATTTAATGAAGGTTTATATTACGTAAGAGTGATTGATGCTAACGGATGTCATCTTGGAGATACTGTTTTGATTTTTGTGAGCACTGTTTATAACAATGAAAAATTAAATATTGCCACAGTAACCAATGACAACAAAGTAAAACTTATTTGGAATAAAACTCCTAATCAAGGAACAGAATATTTTAAAATTTACAAAGAAATTAACAGCAATTATGTTCCTGTAGCTTCAATACCATACAATCAGCCGGCAATTTTTATTGATAATGATGCTATTGCTAACGAGTTTCCTCATAGCTATAAATTAAGTGTAGTAGATTCATGTGGAGCCGAAAGTTCATTCTCGCCATTACACAAAACCATGAAATTAGAAGCTGTACATGACAATAATTCCGTATGTTACTTAAATTGGAGCCCATATGAAGGTTTCTTTGTTGTTTATTATTATATAATGAAAGGTAATAGTCCAGATAATCTTCAAGTTTTTGATTCTGTTTTATACAATCAGTACAATTACATTCAAATGAATCCGAATCCTAATGGTACATACTACAGAATTAAAGTTAAACGTATTGACGGAAGTTACCCGGGTGATGGTAACTATTACAACGAAGCTTATTCTAACATAGTTTTCTGTCAGAATCCGACCGGATTGGTTCTAAATCCTATAAATGCACAACAAATTTATCCGAATCCATTCATTGATGAGATTAATGTTTCGTTCTCCTGTTTCTATGAAGATAATCTTACCTACTCCATTTACGATATTTCCGGTAAGCAGGTATATGCTCCACAAACATTTAAAACTTCATACGGGAATAATCACATAAATATTCATGCCGACTTAAAACCCGGACTTTATTTACTGAACATTAAATTTAGCGATCGTGTATATAACTACAGAATAGTTAAAATGCAAGAATGATTTTTGATGAGATATAAAATAGAACTTGCATACAAAGGAACGAATTTTCACGGATGGCAACGACAACCTAATGCAACTTCCGTTCAGGAAGTTTTGGAAAATGCTTTTAAACTTATATTTAAAGACAATATTGAACTAACGGGATGTGGCAGAACCGATACCGGAGTGCATGCAAAATATTATCTTGCTCATTTCGACTCTAATCTTAAATACTCAAAAGATCAGGTTTACAAGTTAAATTCGTTTTTAAACAATGATATTGTAATTTTCAATATAGAAGAAACTTCGGATGATTTTCACGCAAGGTTTGATGCTGTATGGAGAGAATACGAATATTTAATTTGTATCAGAAAAGACCCTTTCCTAAATGAATTTTCATGGCAAATAAAATTTATGCCGGATATAGAAAAAATAACTCTTGCTGCAAATCAACTCCTTAATTACAATGATTTCACAAGTTTCTCAAAGCTGCATACAGATGTTAAGACTAATAATTGCAAAATTCTTAAAGCAGAATTTACTTTAGATAGACACATTATTAAATTTAATATTCGAGCCGACAGGTTTTTAAGAAATATGGTAAGAGCAATAGTAGGAACACTGATAGATGTTGGATCGGGTAAAATTACAGTAGAAGATTTCTGTCGGATAATAGAATCCAGAGACAGATCACAAGCCGGGCAGTCGGCCCCGGCTCAGGGACTACACTTAATATATGTTTGTTACTCTAAGGACGTATAGAATTTATTTTGTTTAAACAAATTTGAAATTCTAACGTTCTTTCATTATCCGAAACAACTTTTATACTTGCACCAAGTTTTTCTGACAACATTTTAACAATAGTTAGTCCAAAACTTAATTGGTCGTGATTTAAATCAATTTTATTTATTCCAGAAGAATCTGAATTTATTATTTTATTAATTTTATCTTCATCTATTTCGGCCGCTGAACTTTTAACAAAAAAGCAAAATATTTCGTTACCCTCAGTTATTCCATATTCAATACTACCCTCTTTGGTATAATCAATTGCATTTTGTATTAAATGCTTAAAAATTCCGAAAAGTTTATTTTTATCGAGATATATGTATGAATATTTACTATTGATTTTATATTCAAACCTTACTTTTGACAAATCAATTTTTATTCGGAAAACATTAAACAGTTCGTTAAAAAAACTTTTCAACTCTATTTCGGATTTTGAAATTTCCGCACTATCGCTTTCAAATTCTGCTATTTCGATGATATTATCAATAATCTGTTCAAGTTTAAAACCATTATCGAGAATTACAGAACACAACTTTTTACGATTCTCCTCATCAATTTCTTTATTTATAATCAAATTCGATAGTCCTATGATAGCATTAAGAGGAGTTCTGATTTCATGGGAAATATTTCTCAAAAACATTGTTTTAAAGCGACTACTCCCCTCTGCTTTATTTTTTGCAAGTTTTAATTCCTGCTGTATTTTATTTTGCTTATCAAGTAATGTTTTTAGTTTTTCGTTGTAAATTTCCAATTCTTTCTGCTGATTGCTACTAATTTGTAAATTTGAATGAAAAGATTTATTAATCACAGAAAATGTATTCCAATAAATCAATGTTTGAAAAGTTATTATTGATATTGCTAAAATCCATGAAATCATATTCGAATTTGAAGATACAATATCTAATCTTAATTCAAAAACATTAAAAGAATACATTAACCCAATAAACAACAAGGTAACAAATTGAAAAATTATTACAAAAAATGAGCTTCGACTATCAAGAAAGAAAATTGCTAGGATAGAAGAGGCAATAATAAAAGGAATTCCTGCTCCGGTAAATCCTGTTAAATACAAATTAAAAACAGCAGTCAGATAATATGCAAATATTAAGAGAAAAACTTTTCTTCCAAAACTCATAGTTTTAAAAAAAACAAGAACCCATAGAACAAAAAGTATTGAAAAAGGCTGAATATAAGTCCAGATATATAAATCGAATTTTTTACAAAAACTTATATTTATAAAAATCAAAGGAATTCCGAAAATCAGAGAAAAAAAACTCACTCGAAATAGCATGAGTTCTTTCACTTTATCGAGCGAGCTAAAAATATAAGGATTAGTTTTGAATAAATATTTTATCACTTTATTTCTTTATTAGAATAAAATAGTCCCATGGATTTAATTTAAGGTTTTCCAAACTTTTAAAATCGTAATCATCTAATCTAAAATACTCATAATAAACATTTGTTTTGTCGAGCATATTCATACTTAAAGATGCAGGTTTATCCGACAAATTCAAAATTACGACAACTTCGTTTTCTCCTTTAACACGTTTAAAAGCAAAAACCGGAGAATCTGGATAAGAATGCAAAATTTCCATAGTTCCGCCGTATTCTCCATTCCAGAGAGCTTGGTTACGTTTTTTCAGTTTAATAAGATTTTTGTAGAACTCCTGATATTTATAATCTCCCCAATCAACAGTATCCTTATCAAAAAATCTTAGCCTTTTATTCATTGCGGCTTCCTGTCCTGAATAAAGCAAAGGCATGCCCGGAAGAGTAAAACAAAGAACCGAAAAAGTTAAATGCCCGTCGCCATACCTCTCAAACTCGGTTCCATTCCATGAATTTTCGTCGTGGTTTGTTGTGAATCTCATTCTAACACTTCCGGGAGGAAAATTTTCTGCTTCCCAAATTAAAATAGTATCTAACTCTGTCACCGGCTTTTCGCCTTTAGCAATCTGGTTCATGCCATGTAGCAACCACCATGAATATGACATATCAAAAGCTTTTTCATGATGTTCGGGTTTTTCGGCTTCTGCAAGCATAAAAACCGGCTTTATTTGATCAAGTTGTTTGCGAGCTTCGTTCCAAAACTCGGTGGGCACCATTTCGGCAACATCACAACGAAAACCATCAATATTTGCTTCAATCAACCAGTACTTCATTGCACCAATCATAGAGTCCCATAATTCGTGATTGTCGTAATTCAAATCAATTACATCTTCCCAATCTTCCACAGGAGGAATAAAATTCCCATTTTTATCTTTAGAATAAAACTCAGGTTTATACTTTGTCCAGTAATGATCCCATGCTGTATGATTTGCTACCCAATCGAGAATAACATACATGTTGTTTTCGTGAGCAGTTTTTACCAGTTGCTTAAAATCTTCAAAACTTCCGTATTCAGGATTAACTTTTCTGTAATCTTTTAGAGAATAATAAGATCCTAATCCCCCTTTTCTATTGAATTCTCCGATCACCTGAATCGGCATAATCCATAAAATATCTATCCCCATTTCCTTCAGTCGTGGAATATCTTTAATAAAAGATTTAAAAGTTCCATCTGGAGTATGCTGACGGATATTCACTTCATATATAACCGCATCTTTAGCCCATTCAGGCATAATTTTCCTGTACTCAGTTTTTGTTTCGGGAACTTTAGGCTTATTTTTGCATGAATAAGTTAACAATGCTGCCATTGTAATGAAAATTAAAGAAAAATAAAAAGTTTTCATAATTTATCGTTTTTTCGTTATTATTTCAAATGAATATGGTTTTAATACAAAAACAAAATCATCTGCGGTATTTTTAACCGAACACCCAAATTGAATAACATAATTGCCTAAATCTTCGATATAATTTTTCTTTATAAAAATGCTCTCGATTTCATTTTTTTGATTTATTAATATAAAAGATTCTTTATCAAAAAATTTTCTTTTATATATAATAAGCCCTTTCCTGCTTTCAAGCATACGTGTAGTACCATAAATAAATTCAATGTTATTTTTTCGGATAGATATAAGCTTGTTTACAATATTTTTTGTTTCTAATTGATTTTCATCAAGATCTTCAAAATTCATCATTCGTCTGTTATCAGGATCTCCCGCACCCGGCAACCCTATTTCGTCACCATAATATATGCAAGGTACACCTGGGATGGTCATTATAAAACAAAACAAATTTCGTAGCTTTTGATAAGATTCTATATTTTTAGTAACAATTTGTCTTTTCCATCCTGCTTCTTTGTCATCTTCTCCGGGCAGAACTCCCCCATCGGCATAAGTAATAAATCTGATAAGATCATGATTTCCCGTAATATTGCCCATAAGATGATTAAATCCATATTGGTTGAATGAAGCATAAAGAGATGCTGCAAGAGTTTGCATATCCGAATTTTCATTTGCAAATGCATTACGAGCATCAAAATAAAGGTTAAAATCAAATTGACCATCGAGCATACCGGAACCCACATATCTACCAATCAATTCTCTGCTGCCAAATGTTTCTCCAATTTGATAAATCGATTTTTCAGGAAAATTTGTTTTAATCTTTCGGGTTAAAGTTCTCCAGAAAACTTCGGGAATATGTTTTGTTGCATCGTGTCTGAAACCATCGAGATTATATTTGTTTAACCAATATATAGCAAGATTCGAAATGGTATCGGTAACCTCCGGAATTTCGAAGTTCCATGATGGTAAAAAAGTATCAAACCATGTTGTCAATCTATATTCTTCCCAAATTCTAATATTTTTACGGCCATCAGGCAAATTAAGTGGTGTTGCCCAGTCTGGATTATTTTTGTAAAGAGGGTTTTTCTCATGAACATGATTTGCAACAAAATCAAGAATCACATTTATTTTATTATTGTGAGCAATATTTACCAGATCCTTAAATTCTTGTTCCGTTCCAAAACGAGGATCTATTTGTGTTAATGAAATTGGCCAGTAACCATGATAGCCTGAATAAAATCTGTTAGGAGCCGGAAATTCTTTGTATGCCTCATCCGGATTCCTGAATATAGGCGAAATCCAAAGACAGCTAATTCCAAGATTATTAAAATAACCGCTATTTAGCTGCTTGATAATCCCGGCTAAATCGCCTCCGTTAAAATTTGCTCTTGGTTCAACGCGAGAATCTTTTAGAGGTGCATCATTATCATTACGCCCGTTACAAAAACGATCTACAAGTAAAGAATATAAAATGTTTGTATGTTTGTCTTCGCGTGTCAATAATTTGGTGTCGGTTATCACTTTTCCAAAGTGTAATGGAATCAAAACATCGTTATAAAAACATTTATCTTTTGAAGCATAAATTCTTATATAAGAACGTTCCAATTTTTGAGCTTCACGAGGTATTTCAATCTTATAAATAAATTCATTAAAGTTCTTTAAATCAATCGGCATCAACTGATTTTGCCATAAAGCTAAAAGTACATCTGGGACATCGCTAAACTCAAGATTAATACTTTCATCATCAAAACTTTTAGTATCAATAAAAAGGTTATCATAAGAACATGTTCCCGCAACTCTGAGTGCGGTATTATATCCGCCAATTCCATTTGGTACTGTATCGGTTGAATTAGGATTATTAATCCACTTACCGTCACAAACTAATTGATATTGATAAACCCCAGGATCCAAATTCAGTTTGTAATACCATTTTGATCCGTCAAAAATCATCGCAGCAGTCTGAGGTGACCATGAATTAAAATCACCCGCAATTTGCACGGTACTATAAGTTTTAGTTACAGGAGGAACAAATTCAAGGTTGACTTCTTCTTTGAATAATGTCTTACATATAATAGAATAAATATCGTTTCCTTTGTAAATATTAATTATAGATAATGGATTTAATTTATTTTCTTTTATTAACAAAATATTATCTTTAATCTCATATTCGCCTGCATTCCAGATAATAGAGTCAATACCTGAAAAATCCGGAATGTAATCCTCCAGAAATACCATCAAAGTATCATTAGAATATGGATTAAGGATTTGAACACTTGCTATTCCATAAATAGGATCATTCTCTGCATTAAAAATACTCTTTTTATTGCTATTACAAGAAAAAAATGATGCTACTAATAAAATTAGAACAAAAAAGAAACTTATTTTATACATGATACCGAATAATCTTTATTAATAATTATATGAGATTTGTTCTTAATTGAAAGTACGGCTTTATGTTCCTGTTCCAAAATTGCCCAGCGAGTATCATCTGTAGCCTCTTTTCCTCTGCATGCCTGAGCTTTCTTTGTCTCGTGATATGTAAGATCAATAAATATATTGAGATCGGATTTATTAATATTTATTGCATAAAGCCCGTCTATAATAAGTACTTTAATTTTAGAAAAATCAGTTATTAGTTCATCAATGTCATCGGGAACCAAATCTATGCAAGGCATACGGGAAACACGGGAATTTAAAAAATCATCAACATTTTGGTTAAGTTTTTCCCAGTCAATTTCATTCAATCCGACAACATTCTCGATTCCATTTTCAATTCTCCATCTATTTCTTATATGCGGATGAATTTTATAATAATTATCAGAATGCAAAATTTTTGCAGGAATTCCGTATTTCTTCACAAGATCTTTTCCTATACAATGCGAAAGCTCGGACTTACCACTCCCCGACTCTCCTGATATACAGATGATTATTTTATCTTTTTCTATTTTTAAGACATGATTAATAATCTCTGTTGCAGCATTACGATGCTTTTCAGTAATCAAAAGTACATCTCCTAACATAATTTTCTTTTTTAGCGAAAATAATAAAATTTCATGAAAATACTATTAAATTTTTGGTCATAAATTTAATGGAGTATATATAAAAATTTGTATTTTGCAACAAGTCTAATAAAAAAACTGACTTTTAGCATATTAAATAGTTAAAGTATAATTTTGAATTTTTTAATGTTTTTTTCTAATTTTTTAATGTTTTTTTAAGAACTTTGTAAATAATTAAAATTTAAAAACTATGAAAAATAAATTACTATTGATTATTATTTGCAGTTTTTATGCAAGTTTAATGATTGCACAAACCTATCAGGTAGGAAAAACAACCATTACATTTCAGTATCCTGCGAGAAACAACCGCAACATTGAAACTGTGATTTTTTATCCGGCTCAAACAGCAGGTACAAATGTTCCGGTTGCAAACGGCACTTTTCCGGCAATCGTTTTTGGTCATGGGTTTATAATGGCAGATGAAGCATTGTATCAATATCTTTGGGATAATTTAGTTCCTGAAGGATACATTTGTCTTTTCCCCAAAACTGAAGGAGGAGCTCCACCGTTTAACACTCCAAAACATGAAGAATTTGGAAAAGATTTAAGATTCTTAAACACAAAAATTAAAAGTGAAAATACTAATCAATCATCAGTTTTTTATGGCAAGGTTAGTAACAAGACCATGATCATGGGACATTCCATGGGAGGAAAAGCAACTTATATTGCTGCTGCTGATAATAACGATGTTACAGCAATTATTTCTCTGGCAGCTGCAATGAGCAATCCCCCATGGCCATATACAAACAGCCACGGCTACGATGCTTTAGGTCTAAGTGTTCCAAACACACATGTACCAACCTTAGTTATAGATGCTGAATTTGATTGTGTGGTTCCAGAAAACGAAGGTCATATTGTAATTTATAACACTTTGCCTTCCACAACCTGCAAAACCTATGTAAACATTTTAGGAGGAGGACATTGCTATTTTGCCTCACAAGCCGGTAGCGGAATGTTTGCATGTGAATCCGGAGAAGGTTCATGCAGTGGAGATTTTTCAATCTCAAGAGAAGAACAAAATCAAACTGTACTAAATATCATTAAACCATTTATAAAATATTATCTTAATGATGATTATTCTGCAATGAATACTTTTATAAATTATATTACAACTTCTTCTGCAGTTACTTATCAACGTAGTTGTCAATTACCCAATCCACAAATATCACAAATTGACTACTATAATCAAGTTCAAAATATAAACGTACCTTACGGAACTCCTTTAAATACAGCAATAGCAATGCTACCGCAAAGCATAACGATAAGCGATACTCACAATCAGTTGCATCAGGTTAATTTATCATGGACTGTTCCCGGATATAATGCTTACGTGTCTACAAATTATAATGCTTACGGAACTTTCTCACTACCGGTTGGAGTTGATCAAACCAATCCTCCGACTTCATTAACGGTAAATGCCATTATTACTGTTGATCAATCTACTCTTATCAACCTCAATACAACAGATAAAATCAATATGCATCCTAATCCTACAGATGGGATAGTTTACTATGTGGCAGATTTTGCTAATTATAACAATACAATTCAAGTATTAAATATTCAGGGAAAAGTTTTAATGAGTTTTGCTGCAACAGAAAAAGGGCAATTTGATATAAGTCACCTTAGCAAAGGTATTTATTTTGTAAAATTCGGAGATAAAACAATAAAACTTTTCAAGGAGTAGTAAATTTTAGTTAATTAAGTCGTCAAAAAAAAACCGAAGTTAACTTCGGTTTTTTTTTAATCTGAAAAACAATTTATTTTATTTTTGCTAACCTAGCTTTAACAGTAGTTTGAGATTTTTGGAAAAGTAAAGGAATTCCGGTAATTTTTGTTTCATATTGAGGATAAAATACTACATCGTAACCTGGATTCTTCTCCATTAAATCAAAAAGTGCATAGGCTTGAGAACCGGCAAACGGCAAATTTCCGATAACAGGAATTGAAAAAATAGCAGATTCAACTGTACCTGTTTCACGTTTAAATAATCTTGCCCAATCAATACCTAAAATACGAGTTTCTGTTCCCTCTCCTGCGAGCTGTTGTGAAAATTCAAAATCAGATTTTTCAAATTCAACATAATTATTAGGTGTTTTCATAGTTTTGTTCGTGTAAGAACAAGAAGAAAACACTAATGCCAAACTTATTGCCATGGCAATTACAAAACTTAATCTTTTCATAATACTATTTTTTATGGTTTTACAAAGACAAAAATAATAAATATTTCTAAATGTCTTTTTATTTTTTTTAACAAAATAAAATTAAGCATTTTTAATGTAATCAAAATAGAATATATTTGAAATAAAATTCTGGATAAATGGTAATTCCGCAATATTTAAAAAAAGATTCAAAAATTGCAATAGTAAGCCCGGCAGGTAAGATTAGAAAAGATTTTGTAATAGGGGCAGTTGAGTTAATTAAATTCAAAGGATTTATTCCTATTGTTTTTCCGGGATGTTTTAACGAACATTTTCAAGCTGCCGGAACAGATGATAAAAGACTTGCCGATCTTCAAAATGCTCTTGATTCTGTGGAAATTGATGCTATTTTGTGTTCCAGAGGAGGCTATGGGGTGTTAAGAATTTTAGAAAAATTAGATTTTACAAAATTCATTCAAAAACCGAAATGGCTTATTGGATTCAGTGACATCACAAATCTTCATATTGCACTAAATAAAATCGGCATACAAAGTCTTCATGCACAAATGTCAAAAGCAATGCATGAAAATCCAAATTCTAAAGCCGTAACAGAAATATTTGAAATACTAAAAGGCAATTTACCGGAATATGAAATTGATCCGCATTTTTTTAATCGAAAGGGCTACTGCACAGGAGAAATTGTAGGAGGCAATCTTTCAATCATTTATAGCCTTCAATCTACAGCTTTTGAAATTGATACTAACAATAAAATTCTATTTATCGAAGATTTAAACGAATACTTATATCATATTGACAGGATGATGATTAACCTCAAACTATCAGGAAAACTCAAAAATCTAAAAGGTCTTATCGTTGGGGCATTTACAGAAATTAAAGATAATGAAACTCCTTTCGGAAAATCGGTTTATGAAATTATTTCGGAACACGTACAAGGATATAATTTTCCGGTTTGCTATAATTTTCCGGTTGGTCATATTGTAAATAATTTACCAATAATTGAGGGTTCAACAGTAAAATTATGTGTTAATGAAAATTCGGTTAATCTGAAATTTGTTTAGATAAGAAAGCAGAATTTAATTCATTCAGGAATTTTTTTGCCTCTTCCTCAATAAAAACATGTTTAATCTCAGAAACAACAATCTCACCATTCTTTAAAACTATGGTGAATCTGTTTTCGTTCTTGGAAATTGAAAACTCCATTGAATCGGAAACATTAAGTTTATATCCATAAGGAATAAATCCAAAGAAATAAGAAAGGTATGTAATTGTTTTCGCATTAAAATCAACTTTTGTAGCTGTATGAGTAAACGCAAGAAATGCTCCTACGATAAAGGTCGTTATTCCAACCCATGTGTAAAATGAAAAAATAATTCCGGCAATAAAAATAATAATACCAATTATACGGCCGGTATCACCAAAAATGTAATTTAGTTTATTTTTCACCTTCATAATTTTGTTTTTTACAAAGAAAATGAAATTTTTTAAATAAATATCAAAACAAAGGTAGAAGTTAAAAATGGTTAAAGGATAAACTTGTAGTTCCGATTAATTGTAAAAATATTTACTTAATAATGAATTAAGTTTTATTTGCAATTATTTAAGAGTTACTATGTTCGTTAAAGTTTGAGTAGATTGTTCGTTTTATAATATTTACTTTTATGTTTTCCCGATAAATCGGGAATAACCTGGATGTCTTTCTAAATCCAACACACATGAGATTAAAAGAAATTTTAATCTCAAATCCATGTTTAGACTCCGCTCAAAAAGTAAAGTAACAAAAGAAAAAACTCTATAACCATACCACATTTGACAGGCTTTTTGGAGGAATTACATGCCAAGAAACTCCTTACTGAAATTCATAATAAATTATGAACAAAATTTTTTAATATTTGTTCTTCTTAATAAAATGTTTATTTTTCTTTAGCAATATACATTTTCAATACTACTGTTATATATCCAAAATATATTACATTAAGTTATTTTTAATAAGGTTATTTACCATTTAGCTGTTATAATAATATATGATACAACAAATATAATAATTTGACAAAAAATAAAAAATTTTAGAACTCTAATTTGTTATTCCTCAAAAACAGGAAACACAAAAAAAATAGCAGAAATCATTTATGAAATTTGTCCTTTTTACAAGAGTATTTTTAATTTGGAAGAAAATAAATCCACAGAGATTATCAACAAATACGATTTAATTATTCTTGGATATTGGGTTGAAAATAGTAAAGCAAATAGTTTGGCTATTGATTTTTTGAAAACTGTTAGAAACAAAAATATAGCTCTTTATGGAACAGCCGGAACCGACATAAATCATCCGTATATAAAAAGCGTCATTACAAAAACAGAAAGCATAATTGACGACTCAAACAAACTTCTGGGGCATTTCATTTGTCAAGGTGAAATTGCTGAAGAAGTAGTTGCTAATTTCGAGATACTTGTAAACGCTCAACCTGAAAATAAAATGTTAGCAGGACTTTTAAATATCTTCAAACAGCAGTTGCCTTTATCAAAAGGACACCCCGATAAGTTAGATATCCAAAAAGCAAAAGAATATTTTGATAAACTTTTTAACAGTTTGAAATGAAAACAATTGTAATAACAGGAGCCAATAGTGGCATAGGTTACGAAACAGCAAAAGAACTGGCTTTAAAAGGGAATACCATAATCGCAGCTTCACGCCAAAAGAGCGAAAGTCTTAATGCAATTAAGTCATTGAATGACCTATGCAATAAGAAAAAATCGATAGGAAAAGTTATTTTCTATGATTTAGATTTAATGAGCTTCAAATCGGTTAAAGATTTTACCGAAAAAGTTAAAAACGATTTCCCAATTATTGATATCTTGATTTGTAATGCTGGAATTATGAATTCCCACTACAAACTAACAATTAACGGATATGAATCTCAATTTCAAACCAACTTTTTGAGCCACTACTATTTGACTATACTTTTAATTGAGAATATATTAAAGTCTGACAATCCGAAAGTTATCAATGTTTGTTCAGCTTCAGCAGAAAAAGGGAAAATAGATTCGATAGATAAATTAGAAAAAATCAGCAAAGTCAGCGAAAACGAATATAATGCAATGACTTCTTACAGAGAATCAAAACTTGCACAACAAACAGCAGTAACCGAATTAAGTAAAATGGATGGTTTTAAAAAGATAAAATTCTCATTAATTCATCCTGGTATTGTAAACACAAACCTTTTTTACAGGAGCTCTGGAATGTTTTATAGATTTGTTATGCTACCTTTTGTTTATTTAGGCTACGCGTTTGGATTTTTTAAAACCCCCGGAAAAGGTGCAGAAACAACTCTCTTTTTATCTGAAAATGACAATTATGAAACAGGATATTACTGGCACAAAACAGAGAAAATTGAACCTAATCCAATTAGTAAAAACAGAAATTATTCTAGTGAATTAATTCGTTGGGTGGAAAATTTATTATTTAATGGAAATTGAAAGATGAAAAATCACAACCGCTAACAAAACATAAATCCCATATTGGGTTCTGAGGTTTTCGAAGGTCAAAAATCCGCTTAAACTTTTCGTATAACCTGATAGGAAATCACCCTCAATCCCCAAAGGTACTTAAACTAGTTTGTTACTAAAATTTCTATTTATACATTGGATAGAAGTTGTTGTCAATAAAAAATCTTATAATCTCAATTTTTGCATAATCGGGAGAATATTTTTGTTTGTATTCTGCAATAGTTTTATTACATTTGTCAAGTGTTGCATCATCAGCAAAAGTAAAAGTTCTTAATACAGTACCTTGCTGGGGATGGTCAATATCGTGATAAACTGTCCAGGCGTAAACTGTTCCTTTTTTATATAGTGCCGGGTCGTATTTAAGCAGATAGATACTATCATTGGTTCTGTAATTCAATTTCAGTTCCCAGCTTTCAGTGTCATATACTTTAAAATAATAGTATTTTTGACGTGGATTATTCCATTCAAAAGAAATTTCATCCCCGATTAAAACAGCTTCATCAAAGGGATTTTTAAGAATATCACCAACAGCACGATAAACTCCACCGCTCTTTCTGGTTTTTTGATTTTCATCAATCATGTTTTTTGCAATGTATTCGAAAAATTCCTCCGTTAAATTTGAATTACCAACATTTTTATAAATTTTATTCAAATCCTCAACTGAATAATTTCCGGGATTATTTATTCCTACAGGAACTTCTTTTTTGTTCACCAATACAACATAAGAGTTTTCAGGAATTTTAAGAATTGATTTCGGCGATAAATAAATATCTCTCTTAATTTCAATTTCTTTGTTTTTTTCTACAATTTTCGGCTTACCTGAAAAATAAAATACCCTGTATTCACTATCCTGACTAAAAACAGAAAAATAAATAATAAATACGACAAGGCTTAAAACTACTCTTTTCATTTTCAAAAAATCTTGATATTGATTTAATACAAATATAACATTTTTTCAAACAAAAACAATGCCTAGCAGTAAATTTTTTATTTTTTAAGAAAATCTTTCACAATAGCTCGTCGTGAAAAAATATTCAAAAAAGTTTGAACTGCTATATCTTTTTGCAAAAAAGCGTTAAATTTAAAAGCAGTATCATTTGACAAAGCATAAACAAGACTATCGTAATCTAAAAAAAGTTTATTAAAATCAATTAATCCATCAAATTTTTTATCAGATTCGCAGGACTTTAAACAAGTGAAAAATATTTTTGAAAAATCATCAAAGCAATATTCTTTTTTTGAATCAATTTTTAAAGAATCAAAAACATAACTTACTTTTTCATCAATTAAATTGTATAAAAAATTTTTCTCAAAAGGCATTTTGAAATGAATATCTTTACGATTTGTTTTTTGTATTTTCAGATTTTCGACATTAAATCCAACCAACATAATCTCATTTTGATTGCCAAGCCCATAAACCAAAGGATTTATAAAATAATAAATCCTGATACCGCCATGGTTCTTCGAAACCTTTATTCTTCCTATCCATTCGGGATTTTTAAAAATAACATTTTCCGAATCAAAATTTTCTATATTAAATTTTTTGTCGCCTACCGAAATTTCACCTTTACCTGTTATTAAAGCAATTGCAAGGGGAATTTCAATATTTCCGGTGTAATCATCCGGCAATTCCAATTCGAGTAATGTAAAGTTTTTTGTTAATCCGACATTAAAAAGACAGGTAATTTTTGCTCCAGGAGGCAAGTATAAATACATTTTAGCATTCCTTAATTCTTTTGGATAATCTGTAAAAAAAACGATATTGTCATCTTTTGTGTAATAAAGACTTGCCATAGAAGCAGAATAACAATTGGCATATTTCAAATCGAATTCGGTGAGGATGGGATTAATTGGATTTGTAATCAATTTCGGGTTTTTGCATAATTCTTTATAAGAAGCAATCTCGCCAAGTTCATTAAAATAATATACTCCATAATCCGCATCAAACATTTTCCATTTTCCGTCGGAAAAAACTTCGCTTACCACATGTCCGTTCAGTCCCCAGGCTCTTGCATCAAATCCTAAATCTTTCAAAATATTTGTTAAGACAGATGCACGAAATCCGCACAATCCACCTCCAAGCGAATTTATCATTAAATACGGAGAATATGCCCAATTATATTTTGTTATTAAATCATCATGCCAAGTGTAGTCTCGAACAAATCTAAAAGCTTTTAGTTCCAGAGGCTCTCCATCAAAATCCGAAGGCATACTTTTTACAAAACTCAAAATATTTTTATAATCGGATAAATCTAACCCATTTACAATTATCTTAAACTTTGCGGTCCGGTCGCCGGTATTTTCAATTTCAATTATTCTTTCTTCATTTTGTTCGAAAGCTATCGAAAACTTAACCGATTTCTCTTCTTTCTTGCACGATAAAAGAGATAAAAAACAAATGAATAAGATACAGCTCGTTTTTAAAATTCTCATAAAAAATTTTTATTTAAATTTCTTTTAAAGATTCTAAAAATTTTACTCATTACTTGTTTTCTGTCCTCTTTGGTGTATTTGAATTTTTGAGTCAGATAGGTATCAATTTTAAAAAGCTCCATGGTTTCTTCATAAAGATAAAGCACATCAATACATAAAACCAATGCCAATACAGTAGGAAGCATATCAAATTTTATAAGAAATTTGGAAATAAGGTAAAAACTTATCCATAAAACTATAACAATTAACAAAAACTGTATAGGTTTACTTAGAATATCAAAATATTTTTCGCCGTTAACATAGTAATACACCAACCACATTATAAACAACTGAAGTATTATGAATGCTATTAGGTAATTCAGCCAAATTGGAACTTTTTTCAGAAATACCCCGGAAAGTATCATACTTATAATATGAGCATGCACTTCAATTCCTTTTGCATCCGGATAACCATATTCTGATTTTTGTTGAGGCGTAAAAAATGCATCAAGTGTATCTGCTGGTGCACCGGCAAACATTCTTACGTATCCGAGCAATACGATTTTATCTTTCAGCATAATTAAATTTTCGTTCGTATCCGAAATTTCCTCGTAATCAAATATTATGAACGGCATACGCCCGCCTCTGTAATTTATCAGTTCTGTTTGATTTTTTCGTTGAGCATAGTTTAGAAAAATATTTTTGTCGTATTTACTTATAACTTCCATTGAAAACGAATTTACAATGGTATCGTTATATCGTATGAATTTGTCGAACTCTCTAACAACTCTTGGATAAAGAATCATTTCGAGATGACCTACAGGAAGGTCACCAAAAAATTCATCAGATTTTATAATACCCACCGGATTATCATTTTCGTATTTTCCGAAAGCTCCCAAAATAATGTTATTCCCGGAATTTAAGGCCTGTCGCAAATAAAAATCTTCTGGGCCTCTGCGTTCAGCAAAAACAGCATCAATTCCAATAACTCTGGGTTCAAACTTTTGAATTTTAAATATCAGATCTGCAATTTCTTTACGGTTTAAATTTCCGATATTTACAATAAAAATATTAGTATCAGTAGGTTCTTCGGGCTGAAACTCGCTAAAATAAAGATCTGTAAAGTCAAAATTATCAATAAACTCATCTAGAGGATTAAAAAAATCCATTGAATCAATAATTGCCCAAAATAAAAACACGGCCAATCCGGTAAATATGTTTATTATCAGAGAATCCCAAAAGACTGTATATTTTTTTTCTTTAAGTGTTTTATTTTTGTTTTTTGTAAAAAAGATAAAATTAAACATGACATTAATTTTTATTAAGTTCCGTAACTATTTCGGTAAGTTCGACAATTTTTTATTCAATTCATCAACTTTATGTTCTAAGCTGTCGTTATTATCAGCTATCATTGCATCAACGAAATTTGAGTTTATCAATGAAAGTCCTAATATACCACCGGAAAATAAAATAAACATGAAGTAAATTTTAACAATTAAAGACTTAGAATCAGAGGAATTTTCAGCAATATAATCGGGGATTTCGTACCAACCCTCAACAGAAAAAAACCTAAAAGCAGTATAAAAAGATTCCATTGGATTCCCAAAATACTGAGGAGCAATATCTTTGAATAAATGACAGGAAAAAAACGCAAGTTTAAAATTATAAACTACAAGAGCAAAAATAATTAATATTGATGCTTTGAACGCCCGACGAGTTCCAAACAATAATTGATTAATATTAGGAACATATCTTTTAAATCTGAATGCTTTGAAAATCCTGTCAATACGCAGAACTCTTAAAATCAGAATAAAACTTAAATTTTCAAAATCATTAGTAATTAGAGACATAAAAACCGAAACAAAAGAAAGTGTAACTAAATAAAAATCAAACTTATTCCATTTTGATTTATAATAAACTTTAAAAGAATATTCCCTAATCTTAATTATAATTTCAAGAACAAATGACAGCGTAAGAATATTGTCTGCAACAAAAAGTATCTGCCTAACAAAAACAGGAAGTCCATAAAAACTCTGTATAAAAATTACGAGGGCATTCGTTAGAATAAGAGCTAAAACAAATCTATCGTTAAGGAAAAACTTTTTCATAATCAGATATAAAAACATTATACAAATTTAACATTCTTCATGCAAAAACAAAACTTTATGTTTTTTTATTTAGCGTAATGTATAAACTTGTGAACATTTCCCCCAATTATGTGCTTGTGGTTGAACCTAAATAATAAAATTTTGTTTTTACCAAACTAAATAATAATTTTGTGGTAATAATTATTTAAATTAAATTTAAATAACCAATGGAAAAAGAACAGGATAAGATTTTGCAGGACTTCACCTCATCGGAATATAAATTTGGTTTTATCTCTGATATTGAATATGAACATTTTCCCAAAGGATTAAATGAAGACATAATAAGATTGTTATCAGAAAAGAAGAATGAACCGGAATGGCTTCTGGAATTCAGATTAAAAGCTTTTGAAAAATGGAAAACTATGAAGATGCCCAAGTGGGCGCATTTAGAAATTCCAGAAATTAATTATCAGGATTTGATATATTATGCAGCTCCCAAACAAAAAGCAAAATATGCAAGTTTAGATGAAGTTGATCCTGAAATAAAAGCTACTTTCGACAAACTTGGAATACCTATCGAAGAACAGAAAAAATTATCGGGAGTTGCAATGGATGCAGTTTTAGATTCTGTATCGGTAAAAACAACCTTTCAGGAAACACTGGCTGAAAAAGGAATAATATTTTGCTCTTTTAGCGAAGCTGTGAAAGAACATCCTGATTTAGTAAGAAAATATTTAGGTTCGGTTGTTCCTTACGGAGATAATTATTTTGCTGCATTAAATTCAGCAGTTTTTAGCGACGGGTCTTTTTGTTACATTCCCAAGGGAGTAAGATGTCCAATGGAATTATCCACATACTTTAGAATAAATGCAGCAAATAGCGGACAATTTGAAAGGACATTAATTGTTGCCGACGAAGACTCTTACGTAAGTTATATGGAAGGATGCACAGCTCCGATGAGAGACGAAAATCAATTACATGCTGCCGTTGTGGAAATTGTAGCGTTAAAAAATGCAGAAGTAAAATATTCAACTGTACAAAATTGGTATCCGGGCGATAAAGAAGGAAAAGGCGGTATTTATAATTTTGTCACTAAAAGAGGAATTTGTAAAGGCGATAACTCAAAAATTTCATGGACACAAGTTGAAACGGGGTCAGCAATAACATGGAAATACCCGAGTACAATACTTAAAGGAGATAATTCAGTGTCGGAGTTTTATTCAGTAGCAGTAACAAATCATTTTCAACAAGCTGATACAGGAACAAAAATGATACATCTCGGGAAAAATACCAGCAGCACTATTGTTTCAAAAGGTATTTCTGCCGGCCGAAGTAATAATTCATACAGAGGTCTGGTAAAAATTGCCAAAAATGCGGTTAATTCCAGAAATTTTTCTCAATGCGACAGTTTGCTGCTTGGCGATAAATGTGGAGCTCACACTTTCCCGTATATCGAAGTAGAAAACGAAAGTTCCATAGTAGAACACGAAGCTACTACCTCAAAAATAAGCGAAGATCAGATATTTTATTGCAATCAGCGTGGAATTTCCACTGAAGATGCAGTTGGATTAATTGTAAACGGATATGCAAAAGAAGTTTTAAACAAACTGCCTATGGAATTTGCAGTAGAAGCTCAAAAACTTCTGCAAATAAGCCTTGAAGGAAGCGTCGGATAATGAATAAAAACAATAACATAGAAACATTTTTGAACACAAACAGAATTATGCGAGAACATGCAATTGTTAAGCTCAACTCAAATCCTGATTTGATTAAAGAAATTGCTGAATATTCCCTTTCCGACAATCCAGATTCATGGAGAGCAGTATGGATTCTTAACCTATATCTTGACAGATATGGTGAACAGAAAATAATCTCCCAATACAGCGATGCGTTCATAGAAAATTTACAGAAGAAAATAAAAGACGGACACATAAGAGAAATTATAAAACTATTAACAAAAATTAAACTAAGTGAAGAACAAGAATCGGAAGTTTTCGACTATTGTTATTCTCAACTTTCAAACAATAAGATACAAGCTTCAGTTAGGGCAGTATGTTTTCAATTTATATTAAACACATCAAAAAAATATCCCGAAATAACCGAAGAAATAGAATACATTTTTAATGATATTAAAAATTATTTAAGCCGAGGTATTAGAAGCAGTATTCAAAATAAGATAGTCAAAACAAAATTGTTGAATAATAAAAAATAAGAATATGTTATCAATAAAAGATTTACATGCCGAAATAAACGGAAAAGAAATATTAAAAGGTATAAATCTCGAGATTAAAAGCGGGGAAGTTCATGCCATAATGGGACCTAACGGATCAGGAAAATCTACACTTGCATCTGTATTGGCAGGTAAGGAAGAATACGAAATTACAAAAGGCGAAATTATCTATATGGAAAAAAATTTACTTGATCTTTCGGTAGAAGAAAGAGCTAAAGAAGGTATTTTTCTAAGTTTTCAATATCCTGTAGAGATTCCCGGTGTGAGCATGATTAATTTTATGAAAACAGCCGTAAACGAACATCGCAAATATCAAGGGCTACCGCCAATAAGTTCGGCTGAATTTTTGAAATACATGCGTGAAATGAAAGATCTTGTCGAATTAAAATCTGATCTTGCAAACCGTTCAGTAAATCAAGGATTTAGCGGAGGTGAAAAAAAACGTAATGAAATTTTTCAGATGGCAATGCTTAAACCTAAACTTGCCATACTCGACGAAACAGATTCCGGATTGGATATTGATGCTTTAAGAATCGTAGCAAATGGTGTTAATAAACTTAAAACCAATGAAAATTCCATAATTGTTATTACTCACTATCAAAGATTGCTTGATTATATAGTTCCGGATTTTGTTCATATCTTATTCGATGGCAAAATAGTAAAATCAGGAACTAAAGAGCTGGCATTGGAATTAGAACAAAAAGGCTATAATTGGATTAAAGAATAAAATTCTTGAATATGGATATTGAAACTTCTTATAAAAAATATATAAGGCTTTTTGAAGAAATATCTTCAAAACTTAAAAATGAAGATAGCGAGTTTGTTTTCAATACTCGCATGGCGGCTTTTAAAAAATTCAAAGATGCAGGATTACCGGATCATAATCACGAAAACTATAAATATGCCGGCATAGCGGAAATTTTATCAGAAGATTATGAGTTTTCTTTAGAATCACGACAAGCTCTGGTTGATTTAAACCAATTTTTTGAATGTGAAGTTAAAGATTTAGACACTCATGTTATTTTACTTTCAAACGGTGAATATTATCAAAACAATAAACCCATAGAGGGCATCAACGAAAATGTTATTATTTGCAGTTTGAAAGAAGCAAAATTTAAACATAAAGAAATCTTTGAAAAATATTACAACAAGACCGTGTCAGAAAGCAATGACAGCTATGCTGCTCTAAATGCCATGTTTGCTAATGACGGATTATTTATTTATATTCCTGATAACACAAAAGTCAACAAAACCATTCAACTTGTAAATCTAACACATGGTTTCGGCAACAAAAACGTTTTCAAAAGAAATCTTGTTGTTGTTGGAAAAAATGCCGAATTATCATTGATTATTTGTGATCACACCCTTAACAACAGTAAAAATTTCACCATTGACATCACAGAAAGTTATATTGAAGAAAACGGATATTTACAATATCATACCTTGCAAAACGAACCTAACAAATCATCTGTAATAAACAATCTATTCATTCAACTTGAAAGATATGCAAGAATAAATTCTTTTGTATTGTCTTTACACGGAGGGATTATCAGAAATAATCTTTATGCAAAGCTTTCAGGAGAAAATTCCGAAGCAAATCTTTACGGAGTAAATTTAACAGACAGAAAACAAAGAATAGACAATTTTACAATCATAGACCATATTTCTCCTAACAGTACAAGCAACGAACTTTACAAAGGCATTCTCGATGAAGAAGCCAAAGGATCATTTGCCGGAAGAATTATTGTAAGGCCGGGAGCACAAAAGACAAATGCCTATCAAACAAACAAAAACATATGCCTCACGCCCGAAGCTAAGATGAGAACAAAACCACAACTGGAAATTTATGCCGATGATGTAAAATGCTCACATGGTGCAACAGTAGGTCAACTTGATGAAGATGCTCTTTTTTATTTAAGACAAAGAGGTATTGATTACAAAGAAGCACGCTTGCTATTAATGTTTGCTTTTGTAAATGATATTTTATTAAAAATGGAAATCGAGCCATTACGCAATAGAGTTGCAAGCCTTATAAATGCGAGATTACGTGGAGAGTTCAGCGACTGTTCACATTGTTTATTAAACTGTCATACAAGAGAATAATACTATGGTGCACACTCCGGAAGTAGAAATTGGAAGAGAATACTACATTAGTAAACTCACAGGTAGATGGGGCATTAGACGCAGAATAAATTCCATAGGGATAAATTCCGGGGAAAAAATCATTTTCATAAGAAAAAACCGTAGCGGACAATATATTTTTAAATTTTCGGATAAGAAGAAAAAACAAAAGTTACCAAACAATTATCTTCATTTTATAAATCTTATTCCTACAGATGATCCGAACTTTGAAATAAAGGCAATTGCAGATTCAAAAACTATTTACGTTGATATTTTTCGAAACGAAGATACTCCCTGTTTAAGTATTTTCGAAAAAGAAAACGAATATAATTTTAATGACTACAAGTTCATAATAAACTATTTACCGGCAACATCTACAATTTACGGAGAACAATACGAAAGAAAAAAACTTAGAAACAAAATTTTCAGCGATTTTCCTGATGTTTTCTTTGGTATTTTAGACTTTAACAACCTCGAAAACGATTTGTTTCTTCTCACCCAATTTATTGACATGGATGCGAAAATTGTTTTGGTTGTTAAGAATTATGACGAAAGCAAACTCGAAAATCCTGTTGATTTCGACCTTTTGGGAAAACTTATTGGTATCCCGGTATTAACAATAAAAGAAGTCGAAGGCGTTATTTCCGAAGAAGATAGAAAAAAACTTTTTGAAACTTTAATTCGCACTCACAAAGATATTGAGCCAGATGTTCGGCATGTGCACGTTAATTTTGGCAGAGAAATCGAAAAAAGTATTTCTAACATTAAAAAATTCTTAAAGCGAAGAACAAAAAACGATTTTATTGCTTCAGCACGATATCTTGCTATTGGTTTGTTGGAAAACGACCCTCTGATTTATAAACTTTTTGAAAACGAAAAATGGTATAACAAATTAAAACAAAAACGCAAAACAGAGACCGAAAAGTTATCAAGTTTATATAACGACCATATTTTTAACATTATAAAAAATGCCAGAAAGGCTTTTGTGAGCGGTGCCATTAAAGAGATCAATGCCCCATACCAACCGGAGACACTTACAAAAAAAATAGACAAAATAGTAACACATAAGTTCTGGGGGTTTCCGATTTTTATAGTTTTTATGACTTTAACATTTTACTCTACTTTCGAAATAGGAAAATTTCCAATGCATTGGTTAGAAATTGGCATAGAACATTTAACAAACTATCTCGAAAAAACTCTGCCCCCCGGATTCTGGAAAGATTTGATTATTAACGGAGCTATTGACGGTGTTGGAGGAGTTCTGGTTTTTCTGCCCAATATTTTTATACTTTTCTTTTTCATCGGATTTCTTGAAACATCAGGATATATGTCGCGTGCAGCCTTTATTATGGATAAATATATGCACAAAATTGGCTTACACGGTAAATCATTTATCCCTATGATTATGGGATTCGGGTGTACTGTACCGGCTATTTTAAGCACACGTATCCTCGAAAATAAAAGAGACAGAATACTCACAATGCTTGTCGTACCCTTTATGTCATGTTCTGCTCGTTTGCCTGTGTATATTTTGCTTATATCGGCATTTTTTCCCGAACAGCCGGTTCTGATCCTTTTTGGAATTTACGGTTTTGGAATTATGCTGGCAATGATTGTATCTTTGTTTTTCAGTAAAACCATTTTAAAACAGAAAGAAAATCCATATATAATGGAGCTTATGCCATACAAACGTCCAAGTATAAAACTACTGCTTTATTACACCTGGACACGAGGCAAAGAATATTTAAAAAAAATAGGAGGTATAATTCTGATTGGATCCGTAATAATCTGGCTATTGGGTTATTTTCCAAGGAATGTAGAATACAGCAAAAATTATGATGATCTTATAAGCAAAGCAAAAAGTACTGAAGAAATTAATGCCCTTTTACTCAAGAAGGAGGCAGAACATCACAAACTTTCCTACATCGGACAAATAGGTTCTATCATTGAACCTGTAATGCGACCTCTGGGGTTTGATTGGAAAATGAGTATAAGTTTAGTAGCAGGCATAGCCGGAAAAGAAATTACGGTTAGCACAATGGGAGTACTTTATCAAGCTAAAGACGAAGGACACTCTTTGCAGAACAAATTAAAATCCGAAGTATATAATTCAGGTCCAAAAGCAGGACAACCTGTTTTCAACAAACTTGTTGCTCTGGCATTCATGTTTTTTGTTTTAATATATTTTCCGTGTATGGCTGTAATTTCAGCCATCTGGAAAGAATCTAAATTCAAGTGGGCAGTTTTTACGGCAGTTTATACCACAACATTAGCATGGTTAGTAGCCTTTGCCATATATCAAATAGGAAGTATTACACAGTGATTTAAAAAATCTTCGCAAAATTGTATTATTTTTACTTAAAATAAAAACTTTGTATATGAAATTTCCAGATCAATTAAGCCGCAATCATATCGCTGAATTGAAAAAATATGTAATTGTTGAACCTTATCCGTTTTCAATAGATTTAAAAAATTCACGCGAAATGTTTATTCAAACCGTTGAAGGCGAAAAAATATTCGACTGGACAGGTTTGTACGGGTCAAAACTGTTGGGATACAATCATCCGGGAATGTTCGAAAAAGAATATATAGAAAAATTGATTTTTGCGGCAAACAATAAAATGCCCAATCCTGATTTCCTTACTCCTGAATGTTTAGAGTATTATCGTTTGCTGCACGAGATAGCTCCTCGTTGTATGAAAAACGAAAAACTCGAAGTTTACAGTGTTAACTCGGGAGCCGAAGCAGTAGAAAATATGATGAAATATTTTATTAACATCTACAATAAACGAATGATAAGTTGTGGAAAACCTATTACTCAACGACGTTTTATATATTTTGATCAGGCTTTTCATGGACGAACTGTATTTGCACTAAATGTAACAGTTTTAGATCATGATCCGATACTTAATAAAGATTTTAAAGGTATTATTCCGGGTAATCTAAGAATGCCATTTCCTGCATATAACAGTGAACTAAGTTACAAAGAAAACCTTAGTGAGATGAAAAATTCATTATCAGCACTAGAATATGCAATGAAAACATATCAGGATGAAATAGTTGGTCTTATCTTAGAGCCTCTTCAAGGAGCAGGAGGACAAAGGCATGCACTTCCAGAATTTTATACCGAACTAAGTAAACTTTGCAAAAAATATAATATTCTCTGGGGACTTGACGAAGTACAAACAGCAGGCGGACAAACAGGTGAAATCTTTGCAATTGATTTATTCGACATCCCCTATCCTCCAAATGCAGTGGCAACCGCAAAAAAATTCGGAAACGGGGTTGTTTATATGATAAAACCAATGGAAGATATTGGAGTACTTGACTCTACATGGGGAGGCACATTAGCCGATATGGTGAGATTTGTACAAGAATGGAAAATCGTTCGGAATGAAAAACTAATTGAACAAATACCCGAAAAAACTGAGTATCTAAAAAAGGCATTGTATAGTTTAAAAGAAAAATATACAGAAATTATTTATAATATTAGAGGATTAGGCATTTACCAAGGTTTTAGTTTAAAAGAAAAAGAATTGAAATCAATACTTATCGAAAAAGCATTGCAAGAACAAAATCTCTTGCTACTGGGAGCAGGACCAAACACTATTCGCTTAAGACCCCCACTAGATATGAGTTTTGAAGATGTTGATTTGCTGCATGAAAAACTAGACCTGGTATTAAAAACTTTTAAATCAATATGAAAAAACTTTTAATCATAGTTTTTCTCCCCTTTTTAATTATTAAACCTGTTTTTTCTTCTCACATAATTTTTCTTGTTCATGGATATGCAAATCCAAATTTAATTCTATTAAGAATAAACATCAAACTGAGACAAAACAATTTTACAACCATAAATTATCAATATCCGGGATTATTTGTTGACCTCGAACGTCTTGGTGAAAGTTTATATTACGACGTAAAAAACACACAAACTGATACTGTTTCTTTTGTAACACATTCTATGGGAGCTCTTGTGCTACGATCAATGATGAAATTTGCTGCATCAGATTTTACTTTTCCTGTCATTCACAGAATAGTAATGATAACCCCTCCAAATCGAGGAGCCGACATTGCCGACTTTTTGGGATTTACTTTTTTAAAACCATTTTTGGGACCTAATGTTATAAAAATGAAAACTGATACTTTATCCTACGCAAACAAACTTCCTATACCCATAAATACAGAAATTGGAGTTATTATAGGACAAAGAGGAGATGGAAAAGGCTATAACCCATTGATAAAAGGAGATAATGACGGTCTTATTAGACCTGAAAACAAACTTTTAGGAAATGAAAAAGATGTTTTAACTGTGCAACATAATCATTTTACAGTACTGATAGTTGATGATGTTTTAAATTCCATTATAAACTTTTTGAAATACGGAAAGTTTAACCCGTATTAAGCAAACCCTGTAAACTGAACCATGAAATAGCGAAAATAGCACCGACATAGGGACATTTGGAGAGCACTTTGAGAAGCTCAGTATGGCACTTCAACAACCGGATAGAACGGCAGTGATATTTATTGGGACTCTGCTTTGCTTTTCCGACGGAAGAACAGATACGTAACATACGGTGGTTTCGACAACGCTCAACCACCGTATGTACGGGAATAGTGCATTCTGAAATATTAGAAAACAGTCTTAATTCCAACAATAAAGTTTCTGCCGGGAGCAACAATTCCTGAACTATACGGGCGATATCTTATGTCGAGAATATTTTCCACACCTGCAGTAAGGATAAAATTATCTCCAAATTTATACATAGCTTTCATGTTTAATGTGTACCATGCCGGAGAATATGGATTTCCGTTTTCATCTCTTGCATACATATAGTCTTTTGAAATTTCTTCCTGAGGCATGTTTTCATAACTTACCTCTCCGCTAAATTTCGAATATAAATCCAATCTAAATTTTTCTCCGGAATAGAACACGGCAGCAGTACCAAAATATGGAGCAGCATGCCGTAAAGGGCTGGTAGTACCATCGTCAAGTTCTTCTTCTCCTTTTTGATAATTAAATCTGCCGTGGAGTCCAATACCTGATGAATGTTTGATTTCAACTCCGGCCTGAAAACCATAAACTGTAGCAAAAGCAGCATTTTGTACAGCCTGAACTTTAGCCATTTCTCCCTGATAAATTATACTATCCTGCCCATTAAAACTAAAGTCTCGCCGAACCAGAGCATTGTCCAAAAATGTATAATAGCCTGTGAGCTGAATGCGAGCAAATTCGCCAAAAATTTTTGTAATCGAACCTTCACCGTTATATGCATACTCTGCTTTTAAATCAGGATTTGGAACCATAACATATCCAGGTTGCGAATCAAAAATTTTTCCCATATCATCCACATTCGGCGAACGAAAACCTGTTGAAACATTCGCTGCAAAAATCCAATTACTTGTAGGAGAATAATTTAATCCCAGTGTTCCGGTTACAGCACCATCATTAAGTTTTGCATTAACAAACGGAAAACTGTAAAAACTCGTATCAAAATCAGCATTCAATAGATAATGATTATATCTAATCCCTGACAGAAGATTCAATTTTTCGGTAAAATTATGGCGATAAAGTCCGTAAACCGCTAAAGAAGTCCAATCTGATTGTGGATATCTCGATTGTGCGTGATTTTCTGCAAGAGTAATAATATTTTGGTCTATTCCCATTGATTTTACGTAATTATAAACAGCATCAAATCCATAAAAAATCTCATTTTTTTCAGTGAAATTTTTATTAAAATCAACAGAAACCGACGCAGCCTCAACTTCTTCGAAACGTTTTGACCTTGTTGGTTTATTAAAGCCACGATCAATACGACTTTCTTCAAAATGCTGATAAGCCAGGCGAATAATCATTGAGTTATATATTTCAGTACTGTGCTTTGTTTCGAGGCTCAAACTGTTAAACATCCACATCTGAGGACCATAATACCATTCAGCTGATCGCGGAAGATTATTTTTAACCCTAATTAAACGATCATACCTCGGGATATCAGAACTTTCGGTATAGATAAAATTATATTTCAATTCTATTTTATCATAAGGTTTAAATGAAAACTTTTGCATAAAATTTTTCTGATTGTAAGCTGTTGGTTTCTGAACAAGGGAATCAGAATTTCTTATCATATAATCAGTATTGTTTAATGTTTGTACATAAAAAGTATCGAGATATTCCGAAGGTCCTTTTGATCCCATCCGTAAATCGCCATAATCATTATAAGATATACTTGTAAGCATGGCAAATTTTTCCCAACCTAAATTTATATCAAAATGTCCGGTTTTTTCGTCATTTGCCGTAGAAGTTCTAAGCATTGAAGATCCTTTCACAAACATTTGATCATTATCGGAATACTGTGTACTTAGGGTATTAAAATTCATTACTCCGCCAATTGCATCGCTACCATAAACCACAGAACCGGGACCAAAAATAATTTCGGTATTTTCAATTGTATAAGGATCTATTGAAATAACGTTATGAACATTGCCGCTACGAAAAATTGCAGTGTTCATTTTTATTCCGTCAACTGATATGAGAACTCTGTTAGTTGCAAAACCTCGTAACATTGGCGACCCCCCGCCTTGCTGGCTTTTCTGCACAAACACCTCGCCACTCTGGGCAATAACATCTGCTGCTGTTTGAGGATTCTGAAAAGCTATTTCCGATGCCCGAATTGCTGAAACGTGCATTGGAAGACGGCGTTGAGGTTGTTGCCATTTTACTGCTGATACCACAACCTGATCAAGAGTTATGGGAGAGGTTTTTAAAAATATTTCGTTTTTTCCGAAATTAAGTTTTTCGATATGAATAGCTCTCTTTTCATATCCCAATAAACTAATAACCAATTCATTGCAGCCTAATCCACTCAAATCGGCTTTGCCTTTTGCATCGGTTACAACTATTTTTTCGCCTGAAACACAAGATATTGTGGCAAATTCAATCGGTTTTCCGGAATAATAATCTTTTACGATTATTTCCTGTGCCTTCAAATTAAGCACAAAAAAAACATTCAAAACCAAAATTGATAATATATAATTTTTCATAATAATTCTATTTTTATTAAACAAAATGATTTAACTTACACACTAAAAGTTAACTGTTAAATCAAAATTTGGGAGGATTTGTAATCTCTTTATAAAATAAGAATTTGTAATCGAAATTCGGATAAATAAATTTATTTAATTCATTCTCAAAAACTTTAAATTCGTTAAATATGTCAATCGGAAAATAAAATAAATTCACAAAATCGGTAAAAATTTTAATGATACCTTGAAATTGCTTATTTATGGCATTGTTTTCATTAAATAAATTGTTTATTAATCGGAAAACACTTGTATTTGAATAATTTATACAGAAATAATAAATGATTGTTTTGCCAGAATATTTTAATCCGTTGAGGATGTAAACTTTATCATTATATTTTATTTCCCTGTCCGAAATCCAATAATTAAACAGATCAATTTCGTCAGGATTAACAACTAAAATAAGGTCTGCATTTTTATTCTTTCCCTCGTATAAGTTTACCGAAGATTTAATTTTAGCAGAAAAAGAAAATATTCCAACCCAAAAAACAAGGTATGGAACAAATACCAAAAACAAAAGAAATAATATGGAAATATTAATATTCTTCTTCAATTAAAAAATTTTGTGCAAATATAACATAAATGTTTTTTGTTAATTTCTTGAACTAAAAAAGATTTATATCAAGACAGAGTGTTTTTTTAAATTTAAAACGAAATCTTTCTTAGAATTTTCCTTATGAATTTGTTGAAAAACTTTAATAAAAAAATTTAGGAGTTGAAAACAATTAAATACTTTTGCAAAAAATATTTTAATTATGGCAAAAAGAAGAGAATTAAAAAAAGACATTGGCTACTTAACATCTCAGGTTATTGAAGATTGTTTGTTGTATATTGAGTTTAATCCTAAAGCTGACCAGAAAGCTGTTGCTGAAATAATCAACAAAATAATTCTTAAACAGAATGATGTTTTTGCTGAAATCAATAAACCCACAAGCAAAATCAATCCTAAAGCAGTAAAATCAAATTATAAACAAATTGTATTTACTTTTCTTGACACGGTTAATTCTTGCTACGAAGAATTGAGTAAATTGCCGAGAGATTAATGCAAAAAACATTTTCTTTTCCTGATATTGGGATAGTAAAAGTAACTAAAAAACGGCAGGTCCGAAATTTGACAATTCGGGTAAAGTCCTCTGATGAAGTTGCAGTTACTATTCCATTTTTAGTTTCTTACGAAACTGCTTTAAGTTTTGTAAGAAAAAACATCGCATGGATAAAAGAGAAACAGGCTTCATACAAAAATGCTAAAAATCAATTATTTAGTCCGGATACAATATTTAGGACAAGAAAATATCAATTGAGATTTATTTCAGGAAATTACAAAAATATACATTCCCGAATTACAAACTCCGAAATAAAAATTCTTTATCCTGAGGATTTTAAAGATTTTGAAAATAAAAGTTTTCAGGAATTTATTAAGAAAACAATATTAAAAGCCTTAAAAATCGAAGCAGAAGAATTCTTGCTGCCAAAAATCGAAAGTTTATCAAAAAAACACAATTTGCCTTACAACACTGCCAAAATTGGTTATGGAAAACAAAGATTGGGATGGTGTAATGCACAAAACGACATTTCGTTATCGGCAATTTTAGTTTTACTGCCGGAACACTTAATTGATTACATAATACTGCATGAGTTAAGCCATACAAAACAAAAAAATCATTCAAAAGAATTTTACAAACTTCTGAATGATTTAACCGATAATAATGTTGCAATCTATAAAAGGGGAATCCGCAATTTTAAATTTTCGATTGTTCCCGGAGATTACAGATATAATTAGTCTTTTACTCTTTCAACGTATTCTCCGGTTCTGGTATCAACTTTAATTTTATCGCCAATTTCCACAAAAATAGGAACCATAACCTTAGCACCGGTATCAATAGTTGCGGGCTTCAATGTATTAGTAGCTGTATCGCCTTTTAATCCGGGTTCGGTATAAGTTACTTCAGCATTGATAAAATCCGGCAATTCGCAGTTTAGAGGTGTTTCATTTTCTGCATGGAAAAGAATTTCCACAGGTTGACCTTCTTTTAAATATTCAACACCGTCAATCAGCGATTCTTCTAAAGTTATCTGTTCGTAAGTTTCCATGTGCATAAAATGATATCCGAGTTCGTCGTTATATAAAAATTGATAAGGACGTCTTTCAACTCTGATAACATCAATTTTTACACCTGCATTAAAAGTATTCTCAATCACTCTGCCGTTTTCTAAACTTTTAAGTTTTGTACGAACAAAAGCTCCGCCTTTGCCGGGTTTTACATGTTGAAAATAAACAATTTTGTATGGTTTCCCGTTAAATTCGATTGTTAAACCGTTTCTTATATCTGCAGTTGTTGCCATAAAAATATTATTTTTAAAATTCTTGCAAAGATATATTAAATTTCAAAACTACATATACCGATATAAAAAATACTGAAATTAGGATTATTATCCTTATCATATCACTGTGAATTGTGAATGTAGGTTAAGCAAAAACAGATATTCAATTGAAATTTTTTCAAGATTTTGATTCTCAAAAAATGATAATTAAATTTTTAGAAAATAATTGACAGTTTTTGTTTAAATTTGTCAATAAGTTTTATTTTTGTATCATACAATTTAAGAAGTTATTTTAATATGAAATATAATTTGAAATTAGTCGGTATAGTATTTTTTATAATTTTATCGTTTTCCATTAAAGTAAATTCACAACAATTAACAGCATCATTTTTGGCTTCGGCTTATGAAATATCAGCGGGAGAATGTGTGAATTTTACGGATATGAGTACAGGAAACCCCACCGGTTGGCTATGGAGTTTTCCGGGCTCCGAAACACCTACATCAACTGTTAAGAATCCACAGAATATATGTTATTATACTCCCGGTACTTATGATGTAATTCTCGAAGTTCAGAACGCCACGAATGTAGCAAGTACCTCCATAACTGGATGTATTACAGTTCTCCCAAATACCAGCACACCAATAGCAAATTTTGTTGCGGATTACACCACTGTCCCTGTAGGAATTGGAGTTAACTTTACCAATCTTTCTCAAAACGGGCCTTTTGTATCTTATGCTTGGTCTTTTCCGGGAGGAATTCCCAGTCAGTCAAATGATGAAACTCCTGTTCCAGTAGTATATACTCAAACAGGAACATACAATGTTGAACTCCGCGTTGAAGATGAAAACGGTCAACAAAGTGTTAAGTTACGTCAAAATTACATCAAAGTTGTTCCCCAGGCTACAGTTCCCCCTGTTGCAAATTTCGTTGCGGACCGCACTATAATACAACCCGGAGACTACATAAATTTCAGAGATTTAAGCACGGGAACACCCTACATTTGGAAATGGCATTTCGAAGGTGGTTCGCCATCAACTTCTAATTTGCAAAATCCAACCGGAATTTTATACGCGATGCCCGGAACATATGATGTAATGCTGATTGTAGAAAGCAACAAAGGAATTGATACTTTAGTAAAACCCGATTATATTCTTGTATCGACAACCGACCCTTGTGTTACTATGCCTAAAGCCGATTTTGTCGCAAATCAGAGATTAATCAGGTCAGGAACAAGAGTTTTTTTCGAAAACAGATCAACAAATCTCCCAACAACTTCAAACTGGTATTTTCAAGGAGGATATCCAACATATTCAGCAACTGCTAACCCATTGAACGGTGTTGAATATAATGTGGCAGGATTTTTTGATGTTTCTTTATCAGTTAATAACGCTTGCGGTTCAGATTATTTATATAAGGACGACTATATCCTTGTTTTCTCGGGACCGGTTGAAAAATATTGCGACACTATCAGCAATGTAGGTCCAAACGAATCCATCGTGAGTCCAACACTTGCTGGCAGTTGGGGTAGAATTGGAGGACACAACGGACAAAAAATCAAAATTTATGCCGACAAATACGAGCAGCATTCATTTACTCAGATTGATGCATTATTTGTTCCAATTGTAAAAGCAAAAGGAGCAACCTACAACAGCAAGGTGAAATTTATCATTTGGCTTGGAAATACTACCTATCCTGATTCAATAATCTGGCAAAAGGATGTTTTTATTAGAAATCTTTCCGAAAATTTCTTTAACACCATCGAAATAAATCCCCCGCTACAAATAGAAGGTCCTTTCTTCGCAGGATATCAACTTACCTACTACGACACTAATAACGATGGAATTCAGGATGATGAAGAAGTTGCTGTTAGCATAGTTCAGGACAGAAATTATCCAACCGGACATAATACTTTGTTTGTAAATTCAAACAATCAGTGGACAACAGCCACTGCTAAATTCGGAATCAAAACTTCGAGTGCAATGCGTATTGCTACCTGTATTGTTGATGTTGAAGAAATTAAACTCAGAGAAAACTTAACAGTATATCCAAATCCGGCATCAGATTTTATTAAAATTAACCTCGGCGAAAATTTATATGCCAAAGAATTTTCGGTTAAAATTTTTGATTTGACCGGCCGGGTTATTAAGTCCTCGCAACATTATAATGTTCTCGAAGAAATTGAAATCAATACTTCAGATTTTAATTCCGGATTATATCTTGTTCAAATGGACATTGACGGGAAAAGAATCTCACGAAGGATAATGATTTCAAAATCTTATTAATGTTGGATTCCCCGGTTGTTGAAATTTATACAGACGGAGCAGCCTCCGGAAATCCCGGTCCGGGAGGTTATGGTATTGTTTTAAAATCAGGTAAGCATAGAAAAGAACTTTCGGGAGGTTTTCGTAAAACAACCAATAACAGAATGGAATTGCTGGCTGTTATAATTGCTCTCGAATCGCTCAAAAAACCAAATTGTAATGTTACTGTATATACAGATTCAAAATATGTTTCCGATGCTTTTAATTTAGGCTGGATTGAAAGATGGAAAAGAAAAAATTTCAAAAAAGTTAAAAATCCGGATTTGTGGCATCGCCTCCTTAAAGTTATTAACAATCATAATGTAAAATTTGTTTGGGTAAAAGGACATGCCGATAATCCAGAAAATAACTTATGCGACAAACTTGCAGTTCAAGCCTCTAAACAAGCTAATTTGCCTGCAGATGAATATTATGAAACCTTAATTGAAAATCCACAAAACACTCTTGATTTTTAAATTCATTTTGTTTATAAAATATTACTTTCATTTATGCAATTAACTAAAAAAATTTTTTATTTTGCTTGCCAACAAAAACTTAAAAGATTTATTATGAAGCGTTTAAATTTCTTTTTCACTTTTGTTTTATTTTTTGTTATCAATATCAGTTTATTTTCACAAATTCCCCAGATTACTCAACACCCGCTTAGTTTTACAAAATGTATAAACAATTCAGGCATTTTATCCGTAACTGCTACCGGACCTGACATTAGCTATCAATGGTTTAAAAATAATAATCCATTACCTGGGGAAACCCAAAGTGAGTTGATATTCCCTTCATTGCAAGTAAGCGACGAAGGAGAATATTTTTGCAGAGTAACAAATCCAAACGGTTATGCCGACAGTTATATTGCTCAGGTTTTAGTCGCTACGAATCCACCAATAATTACCGACGTATCCACTCAATATGATTTAATCTGTGAAGGAGCAACAAATACATTCACTGCTGATTATTCAGGCCAATTTGTCATTGGAAAATGGTATAGAAATGGTATTCAAGTAGGAGTTGGACAACAATTAACTATTACAAATGCAACACAAAACCACGAAGGCAATTATTGGTTTGTTGCTGAGAATGCTTGCGGTACTGTAACTTCCTCGGAACTCTATCTTGAAGTTGCTGCCCCGATACAAATCTTAACCCAACCCCAAACTATGCATGTTTGTGAAGGCGAAGAAGTAACTATTACCGTTCAAGCAACAGGCGATTATATTGGTTATATATGGTTAAAAAACGGAGATTTAATGCCTGACGAACAATCCAACACCATTACAATTCCTAATATTACCTATCCAAATATTGATAATTATAAATTAGTAGTTTATAATTTGTGTAATTCAGATACGACTCTTGCAATTTACATAAACGTTAACACAGCTCCCAATATAGTTGGACAGCCATTAAACTCGAGTGCCTGCGTGGGAAACGAAGTTACTTTATATGCTGTAGCAACATCCACAACAGAACCCAGCTATCAATGGTACAATACCGATACCGGTTTGATACCTGATGCTACAACTACTCAACTTAATGTAACATATCAACCAAACGACACTACCGGATATTATTGTGTGATAAGTAACATTTGCGGAACTGTTACAACAGACACCGCAACAATTACGACAAAAATGCCTCCTCAAATAACACAACAACCTGTTGGAACAGAAGTTTGTACAGGAGAAAACATCTCCTTAATCGTTAAAGCAATTGGGACTGAACCAATGTATTTTCAATGGTTATTTAATAATGCTAATGTTTTCGGCAGTAATATTACGGGAGCACAAAACAATATAATATCAATAAGTTCAATATTGCAAAGTCAGCAAGGATTTTATAAATGCCATGTTAGCAACGAATGCGGTTTTACTCAATCCGATGAAGTATTTGTAGCAGTAAATATCCCCCCTGTAATTTTAGAACAACCACAAGACATTGAAATCTGCGAAGGTGGAAATATTTCTATTAATCTTTTGGCAACAGGAACAGAACCTTTAAGCTATGAATGGCGAAAGACCGACACTAACGAAATATTCAGCACTACAGCACAACTTGTTTTTGAAAATGCCGAACCTCCAGTTTCGGGACAATATTTCTGTTCAGTAGCAAATATGTGCGGACAAATATCCACAAACACTTTCGATATTTTAGTAAAACAAAACGTAGAAATTATTACACAACCACAAGACGTTGAGGTTTGTTTAGGCGACTTTTTCGAACTAAACATAACAGCCTCAGGTACCGGACCTTTTGACTATTTGTGGTATCGCAATGGTTCGGCAGTATCTTCCGCGACATCTTCGGTTTATACTGTTACAAATGCTCAGGTTAATCAAAGCGGAGAGTATTTCTGCAGAGTATTTAACGACTGCGGGTATGAAGATTCTGACATTGCAATTGTAAATATTGGAACTGTTCCGGCAATTACATGGAATCCTGTAGGTTTTGACCTTTGCGAATTAGAAACACTAAATCTTATTATGGACGCTCAGGGAGATAATTTTAGTCTTCAATGGTATCATAACGACATACCTATTCCGGGTGCAACAGATACCGTTTTGAATATTCCTTTGGTAAATTTATCTAACACAGGAAGTTATTATTGTCTTGCGTATAATGCTTGTGCAACAGTAAGTACTGATACAGTAAATATTGAAATTTTCCCTGCTCCTAATGTTAATTTAGGTAATGATATTCATTTATGTTCAGATGGAGGTTCTGTAACTTTGAGTGCCAACGGACAGTTTGAGCATTATAACTGGAATAACGGATACAGTTATCAACCAAGCATAGAGGTTTCCCAAACAGGAACATATATTCTCGAAGTTACAGGTAGCAATGGATGTAAAAACAGAGATACTATTGAAGTAGTTTACCATCCTTATCATACAATAATGTTTGGAGGCAGCGACATTATCGCCTGCGGACCATACACTTTAAATGCTGGTTCAGGAGCATATTCATATTCGTGGAATACAGGAGCAAATACTCCGACAATAACCGTAACCCAGACAGGTACATATAGCATTACTGTTACAGGAGATTATTTCGGATGTACTTCAACAGAAAACGTTTTTATTGAAGTCAGAGAACCTGTAATCATAAATTTAGGCCCCGATTTAACTGCAAAAGTTGATTCATTTGTTAATATCGGCATAGCTCCAGATTATGCTGAGTATTTATGGAATACAGGATTCACAGGTCCAATGCTTAGCGTTTACGGTTCTGTTTACGGAGTAGGAACTCACACTTTCTGGCTCACTGCAACAGGATATAACGGTTGTTCGGGAACAGATACCATAAAGGTAACCTTCACCCCACTCTCAAACATAGAAAACATTGATAGAGAGAATATTATTTCGGTGTATCCTAATCCCGCAAAAGATTTTGTAAATGTAAAATCTGAAGTCACTATCGAGAATTATTATCTCTATAATATTTTAGGCGAGCTTTTAAACAGCGAAACTATTAATAATAAAGATTTTATTATAAAATTTACTAATTTTGCACACGGTCAATATATAATAATTTTTATTGATACCGACGGAAATTACTATTTGAATAAAATTGTAACTGAAAATTAATGAAAGAAAGCAAAATAAAAAATAAAATCAGAAGTGCTTATACTATTTCACTTATAAGCATCTCAATGGTTTTATTATTACTTGGGATAATAGGCTTACTGATTTTAAATGCAGGTGTATTATCAAAATACGTACGTGAAAATATCAATTTCTCTGTTCTTATCCACGATAATATTAAAGAACCGGATATAAAACTTTTCAAAAAAACTCTCGACACACAACATTTTGTGAAATCCACAGAATACATAAACAAAGATGATGCAGCAAAACAACTACAGGAAGAACTCGGTGAAGACTTTCTCCAAACACTCGGATATAATCCTCTCTCTCCTACCATCAATATTTATTTAAAATCTGAATATGCCAATCCTGACAGTATAAAGAAAATTGAAACATGGTTGCTTTCTAATACCGAAATGGTTTCGGAGGTTGCATACCAGCACAATTTAGTTCAACTGATAAATAAAAACATTAGAAAAATAAGCATAATTCTGTTTTTCTTTGCTGCCATTTTCCTGATAATTTCTTTTGCTCTCCTCAACAATACAGTAAGGTTGATGATATATTCAAAACGCTTTACAATAAACACAATGAAACTTGTTGGGGCAAAAAACAGTTTCATCAGAAAACCGTTTTTGCTTTCAGGCTTAGTTCAGGGATTTCTGAGTTCTGTAATATCACTCATAATACTCAGTTTTATAGTAAATTTTTACAACAAACAACTTGGAGAAATGATAAGCCTGCTGAATTTGCAACATCTAATAATTCTTTACTTGATTATCATTTTTATTGGAATTTCTCTGACATTAATTTCAACATATTTTAGCATAAACAAATATTTAAGATTAAAAACCAGCGAACTATATTATTAAAAATTCTCGATATGGGACAAAACGATGATAACAAAGGATTTGTGCTTCAAAAGGCTAATTACATTTTAATTGCAGTAGGATTTATTTTTATTCTAATAGGGTTTATCCTTTTATCAGGAGGAAAAAGTACTGACCCTAACGTCTTTAGCGAAGAAATATTCAACTTCAGAAGGATAACTCTTGCTCCTATTGTAATATTTTTAGGTTTTGTTATAGAAATTGTAGCCATACTTTACAAGCCCAAATCAAAAAAAGAAGAATAAAAAATGGAATGGTTCGAAGCTTTAGTTCTTGGATTAATTCAAGGACTTACAGAATTTTTACCTGTAAGTAGCAGTGCACATCTCGAAATAACAAAAAACTTATTCGGAATTTCCGGCGAAGAAAATCTTTATTTTAGTGTATTAGTTCACGGGGGTACTGTATTAAGCACTCTGGTTGTTTTTCGTAAAGAAATAATTCAACTGGCTGCAGGGGCTTTCAAATTTAAGTATAACGAAGAAACAGATTATATTTTAAAAATTGCGGTATCTACCATACCTGTTTTTATCATTGGAATATTTTTCAAAGACTATATTGAAAGCTTCTTTGACGGAGAAAGTTTGGTATTTGTAGGCTCCATGCTTTTAATTACAGCATTGATTTTAACATTTACTTTTTTTTACAAACCAAAAAGACAGAGAAAAATCAATTTTATTGATGCTTTTGTGATTGGGATTTCTCAGGCAATTGCTGTTTTGCCCGGGATTTCTCGTTCGGGAGCAACTATTTCAACAGGATTGATTCTTGGAAACAACAAAAGCGAAGTGGCTCAGTTTTCATTTTTAATGGTTTTAATTCCAATTCTGGGAGAAAATTTTTTGTCAATAATCTCTAAAGCTTATGACTCAGCATCAATACCGATGAGTTCTTTAATAATAGGGTTTTTGGCTTCATTTTTATCGGGATTGTTTGCTTGTAAAGTTATGCTAAACATAGTAAGAAAAGGAAAGTTGATTTGGTTTGCAATATATTGTGCAATAGTAGGGTTAATAAGTATTTTCGTTTTAGGATAATGATTGAAGTGTATAATTTTGACAGAGAACCCGATTTTTTAGCGGGGGAGGTAATATTATTTGATAAACCAAAAGATTGGTCATCTTTTGATGTTGTTAATAAAATAAGATATTTAATAAGTGATTTTTTAAAAATCAAAAAAATAAAGGTAGGGCATGCAGGCACATTAGACCCGCTGGCTACAGGCTTATTGATTCTCTGTACTGGAAAGTCAACTAAGCTTATAGAAGAACTTCAGGAAGGAGAAAAAATTTATAATGCAATCTTCCAACTTGGTGCAACCACTCCGTCTTATGACCTCGAAACTGAAATTGACCAATCTTTCGACTATTCTCATATTACTGAAAATCAAATAGTTGAAACCATAAACTCATTTTTGGGAGAAAGTATGCAAATGCCCCCGGAATATTCTGCAATAAAAATCAAAGGTAAACGAGCTTACGAAATTAAACGTAAGGGCAGAGAACCAAAACTTGTTCATAAACCAATAAACATTAGCGAAATAAAAATAAATTCAATTAGCTTACCTTTTATAAACCTTACTATCACTTGCAGTAAAGGAACTTATATAAGATCAATTGCAAATGATTTCGGAAAAAGACTTGACAACGGGGCCTTTTTGTATTATCTTAGACGTTTGAAAAGTGGACAATTCGATGTAAAAAATGCTGTAGAAATAGAATTTTTTGAAAATTTTTTGAAAAAAATGAAACAAAATTGAAATATATCTGTATAAACCCTAGCTTTAAAAATAAAAGATATGAAATTATCACAATTTGATTTTCATCTTCCTGAAGAATTAATATCATTACATCCTCCCAAGTACAGGGATGAATCCAGATTACTTGTATTGCACAAAAAGACAGGAGAAATCGAACACAAAATTTTTAAGGACATTAAAGATTATTTTCAAGAAAATGATTTATTAGTTTTTAATGATACCAAAGTTTTTCCTGCCAGATTATATGGTAATAAAGAAAAAACAGGAGCACAAATAGAAGTTTTTCTTCTCAGAGAATTAAACAGAGAACAAAAACTCTGGGACGTTCTTGTTGACCCGGCTCGTAAAATACGTATAGGCAATAAACTATACTTTGGTGAAAATGATGAACTCGTTGCCGAAGTTATTGACAATACAACCTCTAGAGGAAGAACTATTAGATTCTTATATGACACTGATTACGATACATTCAAAAAAACATTATTTGGACTCGGGCAAACTCCAATCCCCGATTATATTCTTGAAAAACGCGGAGTTATCGAAGATGATGCCGAAAGATATCAGACTATTTTTGCTAAAAACGAAGGTGCTGTAGCTGCTCCTACCGCAGGATTGCATTTTAGCAGAGAGCTACTGAAAAGATTGGAAATTATCGGAGTCGAATTTGGGTATATAACTTTACACGTAGGTTTAGGAAATTTCAGAACCATTGATGTTGAAGATCTTACAAAACATAAAATGGATAGCGAACAAATTTTTGTTTCCGAAGAAATTGCTCAAAAAATTAACGAAATAAAAGCAAATAAAAATAAAGTTTTCGCTGTAGGAACCACAGTTTTAAGAACACTGGAAAGTGTTGTTACCACTACCGGAATTGTTAAACCTTTCGAAGGATGGACTAATAAGTTTTTGTTTCCACCTTACGATATTATGGTTCCTGATGCATTAATCACCAACTTCCACATGCCAAAATCAATAATGATGATTAACGTTGCTGCTTTCAGCGGATACAATGAACTTATAAAAGCCTATGAAGTTGCCGTTAAAGAAAAATATAAATTCGGTACTTACGGTGATGCAATGTTGATAATTTAATTTTGTTAACAAACTTGCTTATAATTAACGAATTAAAATTTCTTTAAAAAATAATATTCTAAAATTGTTAAAGATGAAAAAAATTGCTTTACCCGTTACAAAAAACGGACAAATTAATGATCATTTTGGACATTGTGAATTTTATAAAATCTACACTGTTTCTGAAAGCAATGAAATAATTGATGAAGAGACTATTGAATCGGGGCAAGGTTGCGGATGTAAATCCAATATCGCAATTACATTGGCAAAAGCCGAAGTTTCCATTATGCTTGCCGGAGGTATTGGAGAAGGAGCAATAAATGTATTGAACAAGGCCGGAATAAAAGTAATACGAGGATGCTCCGGTAATGCACTGGAAGTTTTAAAACAATATATTGAGGGTAAAATTGCTGATTGTGGTTCAAGTTGCCATTCTCATGAGCATCAATGTAATAGTCATTAACAATAAGACAGTTTCTACACACTTACAATCTCTTTTATCAAGTCTTTGCCCATGAGTTTTAAAACTAAGTTTGCTACACAAAGAACATCTTTTTCGCAATATTTTACTATTCGCTGAAGGTCTTTTTCTTTATAATAAACTTCGCAAACCATACTACCGTCAATATCGTCTTTTGATGTGGGGATATTAAATAAATCAGCTAAGAGTGATAAAGATGTAAAATTTTTATAATCCCCGAATTTCCATAACTCTAAGGTGTCAATATGCCTTATTTCCCATGGCTTTTTTCCGGAAATATCAAAAACCGGAGGGAGTTTAATTTCATTGATTAACATCCTTCTGGAGATATAAGGGATGTCAAATTCTTTAACATTATGACCACATAAGTACTTTTCGTTAGTACTATCCCAAGAGTCAATCATTTTTGCAAAATCCAGCAATAACTCCTTTTCGCCATCTGAAGCAAATGATTTAACCCTTAGTTTATCATCATGAATTACTCCAACAGAAATACAAATAATTTTTCCAAACTCTGCATATATACCTGCACGATTATAAACGTCGGCAGCAGATTGATCTTCTTTACGAAAATTTGATGATTTTTTATCCCAGTAATGTTTAAAATTTTCGGGCAAATCATCAAATTCGGGAGATCCCGGTACTGTTTCTATATCAAGAAACATTAAATTTTTAAGTTTGATGTTGTTTAGTGCTGATATCATTTTAAATGCTGTATTATAAATTGAGTTAATAAGTTAATAGCCACTTGATTATTTCCTCCCTGCGGAACTATTATATCAGCATATCTTTTAGTGGGTTCAATAAACTGAAGATGCGATGGTTTAACTGTTTTGTCGTATCTTTCAAGAACCATTGCAACGGATCTTCCTCGTTCCACAATATCTCGCTGTATTACACGCGAAAGGCGATCATCAGCATCAGCATCAACAAATATTTTAAGATCCATTAATTCCCGAAGTTCCGGTTGGGATAAGATTAATATTCCTTCTACAATAATTACACTGCTCGGTACGATTTCGATAGTTTCTTTGCTACGTGTGCAGGTTAGATATGAATAAATTGGTTGTTGAATTCGATTTTTATTTTTTAAATCCTTTATATGTTCAATCAACAATGGCCATTCTATTGCATCTGGATGATCGAAATTAATTTTTTGTCTTTCCTCCAGAGGCAAATGTGAATTATCTTTGTAATAACTATCTTGCGGCACAACAGTAACACATCCGACAGGCAATCTCTCTATTATACGTCGAACTACCGTTGTTTTTCCTGAACCTGTACCGCCTGCAATTCCAACTATTAACATAATTTAAAACGTTACGAAATAAATTACTATTTTTGAAGTTTAAAAATAATAAAAATTTTAATATGCTTTATCCTTTAAAATTTTATCCGATTTATAAAGAAAAAATCTGGGGCGGTAGTAAAATTAAGAAATTGAAAAACGATCCAAATGTTCCGAATAATTGCGGAGAAAGCTGGGAAATTTCCGGACTGGAAGATAATGTATCAATAATTTCAAATGGATTTCTAAAAGACAATTCTCTCGAAGAAATTATTGAAATTTATATGGAAGACATCGTGGGAGAAAAAGTTTTTGAAAAATACGGGATTTATTTTCCTATTCTTTTCAAAATTATTGAATCAAACGATAACCTCTCCTTGCAAGTGCATCCGGACGACAAAACAGCTATGGAACGATACGGTGAAAACGGGAAAAACGAAGCCTGGTACATTCTTGAAGCCGAAGCCTGTGCAACTCTTACTTCCGGATTCAAAAAAGATGTAAATTTTGATATACTTCAAAAAGCCATTGAAAACCAAAATCTCGAAGATATTTTGAATATTGTTAATGTAAAACCAGGAGAGGTATATCATATTCCGGCCGGAAGAATTCACAGTCTGGGAAAAGGGGTTTTACTTGCCGAAGTACAACAAAGCTCGGATCGTACATATCGCGTTTATGATTATGGTCGCACAGGTCGTGAACTCCATATTGAAGATGCAAAAGATGTTATTGACTATAAAAAAACAACTAACATTAAAACAGAATACACAATTGCAACCGACAATTCCACAAAAATCCTCGACACAGACAGCTTTAAACTTAATTATCTATCTGTTTTCAACAAAATACAGAAAGATTATTATAGTCTTGATTCTTTTGTGATTCTGTATTGTATAAAAGGAAGCCTTGGCATACAATCAAAGAGTACAATTACACAATTAAAAGCCGGAGAAACAGTATTAATACCGGCAGCATTAAACTCAGTAACTCTTTTACCTGATACATATACGGAACTGCTGGAGATTTATCTGTAAATTTTAGTGTTGTGAACAAAATAAAAGTTTATTTGTATTTCAAAAAAATCTCATGAAGAAAAAAGTATATATCGAAACTTATGGTTGCCAGATGAATGTGGCAGATTCAGAAACTGTTGCCGGCATTATGCAGTCAAGAGAATATATTGCTACAGATAATATAACCGATGCTGATGTTATAATCATTAACACCTGCTCGGTAAGAGACAATGCCGAAAAAAAAATCTGGAACAGACTGGATCATATTAAGAGTTTAAAAAGGAAAAACAAAAACCTAAAAACCGGCATAATCGGTTGTATGGCTCAACGGGTCGGTGAGAAATTTCTTGAACATCCTGCTGTTGATTTTGTTGCAGGTCCGGATTCGTACAGAAGTTTACCTGATCTTGTTGACGAAAACGATATTGCACCTGTAAGAACAGAATTTGATATTAACGAAACCTACAGCGGCATTGAACAAGTAAAGATTGACAACAACATTATTTCCGGATTTATTGCAATTACGCGAGGATGTAACAATTTTTGTTCCTACTGTATTGTACCATACACAAGAGGAAGAGAAAGAAGTTTAGATTACAAAGATATACTTACTGAAGTTAAAAATCTCAGGGAAAAAGGTTTTAAAGAACTAACACTATTGGGTCAAAATGTTAACTCGTATTATTTTGAAGAGGGAGACAAAAAAGTAAATTTTCCGAATCTTTTACGGATGGTTGCGGAAACTGCTCCCGAAATGAGAATAAGATTCACTACATCACATCCCAAAGATTTCTCCGACGAACTTATTGAAACTATGGCAGCATATAAAAATATTTGTAACCACATACATTTGCCTGTTCAGTCGGGAAGTAATAAAATTCTTGAAAAAATGAATCGTAAATATACAAGAGAATGGTATCTAAACAGAATAGAAGCTATTAGATCAGCTATTCCCGATTGCGGAATTTCAACAGATCTATTTTGTGGATTCAGTGGTGAAAGTGAAGAAGATTTTCAGCAAACTCTGGATTTAATGGAGCAGGTAAAATTCGATCTGGCATTTATGTTTAAATACTCTGTACGTCCGGAAACTTATGCAGCAAAGCATTTCGATGACGATGTCCCGGAAGAAATAAAGATAGATCGTCTTAACAGAATGATTAAACTTCAAAATAAAATTTCGTTAGAGAATAACAAAGCAGATATCGGTAAAAGTTTTGAAGTACTGGTAGAAGGATATTCCAAACGTTCTAAAAAAATGCTATTCGGACGAACAGAACAAAATAAAGTAGTGATATTTCCTGCTCAAAATTATAAAGCCGGAGATTTTGTAAATGTAAAAATTATTGATGCTACATCAGCAACTTTAAAAAGTGAAATAATAAATTAACTATTAGTCATGAATAAACTTGAAGAATTTCGTTCGTACCGCCAAAAGATGAATGAAAAATTACTTGAAAAAGACAACAAAATAATTAAGAGAGTTTACAGTCTCGACACATTAACATATCAGGATTCTGTCCTTGACTCCAAAACCAAAGAAATGCTTGGACTTGTTGCTTCAATGGTTTTACGATGCGATGATTGCATAAAATATCACCTCGAAACCTGTCATAAACTTGGAGTAACAACAGAAGAAAATATTGATATCTTCGGAGTTGCAAATGTTGTGGGAGGTACAATAGTAATTCCACATACCAGAAGAGCTATGGAGTACTGGGAACTTCTTATTGAAGAAGACAAGCAAAATTCTATTGATTAAGTAGAATTTTGTGATTTAAAATATTCGATAATCAGATTTGCTTTGCTTTTTCCAACGAGTTTGGATAGTTCGTCAAAGTTTGCATTTTTAATATATTGAATAGTTTTATAATTCCTCAACAGAATAGTTTTTGTTTTTTCGCCAATTCCTTTAATTGCATCGAGTTCGGAAGTAATAAAATTTTTAGACCTTTTATCGCGGTGAAAGCTAATACCAAAGCGATGAGCCTCATCGCGAATTTGCTGAATTATTTTTAAAGATTCCGAATTTTTATCCAGATATAACGGAACGGGATCGTTTGGAAAAAAGATTTCTTCGAGTTTTTTTGCAATTCCGATTACAGCGACTTTATCTGAAATTTTCAAATCTTCAAGTGCTTTGCAGGCATAAGAAAGTTGACCTTTGCCACCGTCAATAACGATGAGCTTGGGCAAAGATTGATTTTCATCCAGCAATCTCCTGTACCTGCGATACACCACTTCGTACATCGAAGCAAAATCATCAGGTCCTTCTACAGTTTTAATATTATAATGTCTATATTCGGATTTTGCAGGTTTGGCATCCCTGAAAACCACGCAAGCGGCAACAGAATTAGTACCCTGTATATTAGAATTATCAAAACACTCAATATAATCGGGAATATCTTTTAATGCCAGATCATTTTGTAATGTACGCAATTTTCGCTGAATACTGTTTTGAGGAGATTTATTTGCAATTTGTTTGTGTCGTTCCAGCATAAAAAACTTTGCATTCCTTTGAGCCAATTCCAATAAAGTAAATTTATCTCCACGTTTTGGAACTTCAAATTTCAATCCTTCTATCTTTTCATTAATAATAATAGGTAGCAAAACCGTTTTTATTTGAGATTCAGAAAATTTTCGCATTTCTATAATAGCATATAGCAATATTTCTTCGTCTGCTTCGTCAAGTTTTTTTCGAATTTCCATTGAATGCGAAGATATTATGGCTCCATTTTTAACTAAAAACCAATTTATATAAAAATTGTCTATATCTTTTGCATATCCAAAAACTTCAAGATTAGAAATATTTGAACTTACAACAGCTGATTTACTTCTGTAATTTTCTATTATATCGTATTTTTGTTTCAATGTTGCAGCCTCTTCGAATTTTAATTCAGCAGCAAACTTTTTCATCTGTTCCGACAAAAAATTTTGAACAAGATGAAGATCTCCGCGAATTATTTTTCTAACATCTTCGATATAAGAATTATATTCTGTTTCGTCAATCTTTGCTTCACAAGGAGCTTTGCAATTTCCGATATGATACTCAAGGCAAACTTTAAATTTTCCGGCTTTTATATTTTCTTGAGTTAAATTATAATTACAGGTACGAAGTGGATATAGTTGACGAATAAGGCTAAGTAAAGTTTTTACTGTATAAACAGAGCTGAATGGTCCGAAATATTCGCTTCCGTCTTCTACTTTTTCGCGAGTATATATCAACCGAGGAAATGGTTCTTTTTTTATGCATAAGAGAGGATATGTTTTATCATCCTTAAGCATAAAATTATACTTCGGTTGAAGATTTTTTATTAGTTGATTTTCAAGCAAAAGAGCATCCGTTTCAGATTCTACAACTATAAAATCAATGTCGTGAATCTTACGAACCATCATTTGGGTTTTATAGGTGCTTAAATTTTTTGCAAAATAAGAACTCACCCTTTTTTTTAAATTTTTTGCTTTACCAACATAAATGATTTTACCGGCAGCATCAATGAATTTATAAACTCCGGGGACTTGCGGAAGATTTCTAACTTTGTTTAATATATCCTCGCATTTTTTCATAGAGCAAAGATAAAAGATGTTTTAAATTAAAATAAAAAAAAACAGGACCGAAACGTCCTGTTTTAAGTATTATTTAGAAGAAATATCCTTTAAATTTATCAAAGATACTCTCGGTTTTTTTATTTTTGGGATTAAAGGTATCAGACTCTTGCATTTTATGGAGGATAAGTTTGTCTTCCTTAGTAAGATTTTTTGGAATGTAAATGTTAACTCTTACAAGTAAGTCCCCTTTTACATAACCGTTAACATCCGGCAATCCTTTACCCCTTAATCTGAGTATCTTCCCTGACTGAACTCCCGGTTCAATTTTAATTTTGACTCTACCGCCAAGGGTAGGAATCTCAACCTGTGTTCCGAGTATTGCCTCAGGAATGCTTATAAACAAATCGTGAATTAAATCATTTCCGTCTCGAATAAAATCAGGATGTTCCAATTCTTGTATAACAACAATCAAATCTCCGTTTATTCCACCTCTGCGAGCAGCGTTACCTTTTCCTGAAACGGATAATTGCATACCTTCACCAACACCGGCCGGTATTTTGAGTTCGATAAGTTCTTCGCCATGCACTATACCTTCACCAAAACAAGCGGTACATTTTTCGTTTATAATTTTACCTTCACCTCCGCATGTTTGGCAGGTTGTTGTTGTTTGCATTTGTCCCATTATTGTATTGATAACGCGGGTTTGTACTCCCCTACCGTTACAAGTAGGACAAGTTCGAGAACTATTACCGTTTTTTTCGCCGGTACCATTACATTCTTTGCAAGGAACATATTTTTTTACTTTTATTTTTTTAGTTGTTCCTGTTGCAATTTCCTCGAGAGTTAGTTTTACAGAAATTCTAATATTGGTTCCTTTATTAACTCTTGATCGGCTGCTTCTGGATCCTCCACCAAAGAAACTTTCGAAAGGAGATCCGCCAAAAGCATCCCCAAAAATATCACCGAAACGCGAGAAAATATCATCGAAACTCATTCCGCCGCCACTAAATCCGCTTCCGTTAATTCCTGAATGTCCGAATCTGTCGTAGCGAGCACGTTTTTCAGGATCGCTAAGAACTTCGTAAGCTTCGGCAGCTTCCTTAAATTTTTCTTCAGCTTCCTTATTGCCGGGGTTTTTGTCGGGATGATATTCAATAGCCTTTTTGCGATATGCCTTTTTTATTTCTTCGGCACTCGCATCACGTGATACACCTAATATTTCGTAATAATCTCTCTTACTCATTCTAAGTTCTCATTTTTTATTCACCAACAACTACTTTGGCAAATCTTACAACCTTATCGTTTAAAGTATAACCTTTTGTTAGAACATCTATTACTTTTCCTTTTTTTTCTTCATCAACAGGGAATTTGGTTACGGCTTCGTGCAAATCTGTGTCGAAATCTTTATCTTTAGCCTCAATTTCAATCAAACCCTGCGATTTAAGAAAATCGTTAAATTTATTGTAAATGAGATTTATCCCTTCAACCGTCGCTTTTACATCAGTTACATTTGAAAGATGAGCCATAGCTCTGTCCATATCATCTACAACTGGTAAAAACTCCAACAAAAGAGAGGCTTTTACTATATCTTTCAATTCAGCTTTCTCTTTTGCAGTGCGTTTTCTGAAATTATCGTATTCTGCCACTAATCTCAGATATTTATCCTGAAGCTCGGAATTCTTATCTTCAAGTTCTTTTATTTGTTCCTTCAAAATCTGAACTTCATTATTTTTTGATTTTTTCTTTGATTTTTTATCAGTTTTGTTTGAATCCTCATTCTCAATATTTTCAATACTATTATCATTTTTTATTTCTTTTTCTTCCATATAACCCTATTTTTTAATCTTAGAAAGGTTTTCAAAATTTAAGCCAGATCTAAATAAATGACAAAATGACAGTAAAAATCAATTTTTTAAGCCATTTATGTATTTATCAAGGTTTTCAATGTTTTTTTGGATTTTCTTAAGTTCTTTTTTGTTTTTATAAAACTCATCTTCGGTAAGCTTATTAAAATCTATTTTGAGTTGTTTGAAAGAATTGGTAAATTGATCAGCCGGATCAATCACCAATAAGCTTTCCAGAGTTGCTTCAAGTTTTTCACCTCTTAAATTTTTGGCTATAATAACGCCATTTTTATCAATAAGAAAATTAGAAGGAATTCCTCTGACTCCATAAACTTTAGCAATATCGCAATCCCATTGTTTGAGGTCGGAAACATGATACCAGGTTAATTTATCATCCTCTATTCCTTTAATCCAGCTTTCTTTATTTTTGTCGAGAGATACACCAAAAACAGTAAATCCATTTCCGACTGAAAATCTCTTGTCCTTATATTTTTGGTAAGCACTTACAACAAAAGGATTTTCCTTACGGCAGGGTCCGCACCACGAAGCCCAAAAATCTATTAACACAACTTTTCCTCTCAATGAAGAAAGAGCAATAGAGTCCCCATTTGGAGAAGTTAATTTTATTTCAGGAGCAATATCTCCTATTTCAGTACCAATCTTTTGGGAGAAACCCGACATTGAAAAAACAAAAAACAAAACAATAAAAAATAAAATTTTCATAATAGATAATTAAACTGTTATACGTTCTATTTTAGCACCAAGAGCATTAAGTCGCTGGTCAATTTTTTCGTAACCTCTGTCAATTTGCTCAATATTATGAATTATGCTTGTACCATCAGCACTCATAGCAGCAATTAAAAGAGCCATCCCTGCACGAATATCGGGTGATTGCATAGTGGTAGCACGAAGTTTTACTTTATTGTCGAGGCCTATTACTGTTGCTCGATGTGGATCGCAAAGTATAATTTTTGCTCCCATGTCAATAAGTTTATCAACAAAGAACAGTCTGCTTTCGAACATTTTTTGATGAATAAGCACTTCTCCCCGCGCCTGAGTAGCAACTACAAGAAAAACACTCAGAAGGTCGGGAGTTAAACCCGGCCAAATTGCATCAGAGATTGTCATTATTGATCCGTCAATAAAACTTTCAATTTCATAATTTTCATGTGGAGGAATATAAATATCATCATTTATATGTTCGATATGAATTCCTAATTTTCTGAAAGAATCGGGAATAATTCCGAGCATTTCGTAGTGTACATTTTTTATTGTTATCTCGGAACCGGTCATTGCTGCCATTCCAATAAAGCTGCCTATTTCGATCATATCGGGCAAAATTTTGTGCTCAGCCCCATGAAGTTCATTCACGCCTTCTATAGTCAAAAGATTAGAACCTATACCTGATATTTTTGCCCCCATATTATTCAACAAGTTACATAACTGTTGAACATAAGGTTCACAGGCTGCATTATAAATTGTGGTTTTCCCATTTGCCAATACAGCAGCCATAATAATATTTGCAGTACCGGTTACAGATGCTTCGTCGAGATGTATATAATTTCCTTCGAGTTTTTGGGCCTTGAGAGTGAAAAAATTTTCTTTAAAATCGAAATTAAATTCAGCTCCGAGTTTTGCAAATCCGTAGAGATGAGTATCCAATCTACGACGTCCTATTTTATCCCCACCCGGTTTTGGCAAACAAACATATCCGAATCTTGCCAGAAGCGGACCCATTATCATAACCGAACCTCTGAGAGCAGATCCATCCTGACGGTATGTATCTGATTTAAGATAGTCGAGATTCAAATTTTCGGCTTTAAACGAATAATCTCCTTTTCCGTGCTTTGTAACAACAACTCCAAGAGACGATAACAAATCTATAAGTTTGTTTACATCTCTAATATCCGGGATATTTGAAATTTTTACTTCTTCATTTGTTAATAATACAGCGCAAAGAACTTGTAAAGCCTCGTTTTTAGCACCTTGAGGTATTATTTCACCTTTAAGCTTATGCCCCCCGTAAATCTTAAATGTACTCATGTTATAAAATATGTTTTATCTCTTTTTTTGAGATTTTTTCTTCTTTTTTTGTGAATTCTGTTGTACTTGTTTGCTCGCGAGAACATCTCTAAACTCGTTCAACACTAAATCTTCGGGAATTGGAACTTTGTTCTCGAGCAACCTGTTTAGTTCTTTAATAATTATTTCATCATTAATGTTTTCCTTTTTCCAAGTCATGTAAGAGCGTTTCATATGGTTTGCCATAAGCTCTATTAAAGCACGCTGAGCCTTAGGATCTTCAATCTCCGGAATTTTCTTTACAAGTTTTTCAATAATTTTACCATAATGTCGATATTTTATTTCTCCATCGGAATAGGGAAGTTTTTCAGGTTTTAAGTTTAAAATATTCTTTTCAGGCAAAGGATATGGCCAGTCTATATCAAGTTTGAAATCCGACATTAAAGCCAAATGATCCCACAATTTATGTTTAAAATCGGGAACATCTCTCAAATGAGGATTCATGTTCCCCATTAATTCTATAATTGCATTAGCTGCTTTTGTACGCGTTTCTCTGTCTTCGATCGTACAGCAATATTCAACCATTTGATGTATAACTCGTCCGTATTCCGGTAGTATTAATCTAGGTCTTTGAGTATTGTAATCCATAATATTTTTTTTGCGAAGTTAATTAAAATAAAAAAAAATTAAATTATTTGTAGTTTAGCATATTCTAATAGAAGTGTTTTTAATCCGTAATCGTCAAATAAGATATAAGCTCGTTTTATTTTATCTACAACATTTATTTTTTTAATCACACCTTGACCGAATTTTTCATGCAGTACTAACATTCCTTCAGCATAAATATCTGTATTTACAGATTCATTTCCTCCAAGTATTTTATCTATTTTGCTTATTGAAACAAGATTTTCTGGTTTTGGATTTTTAATTTTAGGAGGACCCTTCTTTTCGGATTGGTTTTGAATTACTAGTTTATTATTTACAAAATCAATATTGTTTGAATAAAAGTTGTTTAATTCCCGCTCAAAATCGGTATCTGGTTCATCTTCATCGTACTTATCAGGCCAATCAAGATATTGATTGTCAATATCATAAAGAAAATCGCTTGGAGCCATGTAAATAATACGTCCGAAACGAAATCTTTTATCTGCATAACTAATAATAAGATTTTTCATAGCCCGAGTCATTGCCACATAAAACAAGCGGCGTTCTTCTTCAAATTCTTCCATTGAGAATTTACTAAGTCCTGAAGGGAATAATTCGGATTCTGCACCAACTATGAAAACATTTTTAAACTCTAGACCTTTAGCAGCGTGTACTGTCATGAGAGAAACGACATTTTTTGATTCATTCTCGTCATCATCATCTTCTTCGAGGTCAGAGTAAAGCACTATATCCTGCAAATAATCTTCGGCCGAAATTGAAGATGCTTGATCGGATTTTTTTCTTTTCTCGACAAAATTTTTAACACTGTTTAGTAATTCCTGCAAGTTTTCGTATCTGCTTATTCCTTCCTGAGTTTTATCCGCCAATAAATCATTGTTAATTCCTGAGCGATTGACAAGCTCTACAATAAAGTCATAAGCGTCAATCAGGTGCAATTTATTGGCCATGTCGTTAATAAAAGTGACAAATCCAGTTATATGTCTGCGAGTTTCGTTAGAAATTTTAATTTCATACAAATCATTTATTTTGCTGACAACTTCCCAGATGCTGACATTATTTTTTGATGCAAATTCAAAGATTTTTTCTACAGTTGTAGATCCAATACGACGAGCCGGATAATTTATAATTCTTTTAAAAGATTCAGGATCATTATGGTTTATTATCAATTTAAGGTATGCAAAAACATCTTTAATCTCTTTACGTTGATAAAAAGAAAGAGCCCCATAAACTTTATGAGGTATGTTTAAAGCTCTGAAAGCATCTTCAAAAATACGAGATTGAGCATTCGTTCTGTACAGAACTGCAAAATCGCTGAATTCAAAGTTTTCTTTATTGCAATATTCTCTAATAGCCATTCCAATATCGTATCCTTCCTGATTATCGTCGAGTGATCTGCGAACTTTTATCAAACTTCCGCTTTCATTTTCGGAAAACAAAATTTTGGAAATTTGATTTAAGTTTTTAGCAATTAGTGAATTTGCAGCTTCAACAATATTTTTTGTAGAACGATAATTTTGTTCGAGTTTAAATAATTTATAATCAGGATAATCATTTTTGAAATTAAGAATATTTTGAATACGTGCACCTCTGAAAGAATAAATTGACTGGGCATCATCACCAACTACACAAAGTTTACGATGGATTTCGGAAAGTTTTTTAACAATAAGATATTGTGCAAAATTCGTATCCTGATACTCATCAACGAGAATATAATCAAACATTCCTCGAAACTTTTCCAGAGAATCCTTGCTGATTTTAAACAATATATTTGTATAAAGCAACAGATCGTCAAAATCCATTACATTGGCTTGTTTGCATCTTTTTGCATATTCGAGATAAATTTTAAAGAATTCTCCTCGTCCTTCTTTGGTATCTTCAGTTATATAATCTTGATTTGCGGCATAAGCTTCGGCAGTTATGAGTTTGTTTTTTGCATTTGAAATTCTAGATTGAATGTTTTTATAATTATATTTTTCATTATCAAGTTTAAACTCTTTAATAATAGATTTAATCATACTTGCAGAATCGCTGCTATCATATATGGTGTAGTTTGCAGTAAAACCAATTTTTTCGGCATCAATTCTCAACATTTTACCAAAGATAGAATGAAAAGTACCCATCCATAAATGACGCGAATAGTTATCCCCTAGAAGACTATCTATTCTACTTCGCATTTCCTCGGCAGCTTTGTTAGTAAAAGTAAGTGCAAGAATTCTTCTTGGTTTGTAACCTAGTTTTAAAAGATAGGCAATTTTATAAGTTAATGTACGTGTTTTTCCGGATCCTGCTCCGGCGACAATTAATTGAGGACCCTCTGTATATACTGCTGCTTCTCGTTGAGCAGGATTTAATTTAGATAATAACTTTTCCACACAAAAAATTTTTACAAAGTTACAAATAGCTCCTCAATTTTTTTTACTTTTTGCAAATAAGTTTTTAACTATTTAAAAAATATTTACACTCAAGGTAATTTTTCATAAAAAATTATTTTTAAACTTAAAATTAAAAAAAAATTAATAATTTTGTAAAAATCTTAGAATTTATACAACGTTTAGAAAATTATAATTGTCTAAGAGAGGTAATTTATTAACTAAAATTGAAGAAGATGAAAACTAAAGTCTTGATGCTTGTTTTCGCGTCTTTTGCATTTATTGGCATTATAACTGCACAGGAAGCGAATAGTAAATTGTTGTCAAAGTATAGTCAAGAAGAACTAAATCAATTCAAAAAAGACAATCTTAAGGAGTTCTACAAATTGAATTACTTTGTGGAAAAAGGTTGCTACATTATTGAAATGCCGAGCAAACCGATAGAATTGATTGAGTTAAAAAAGATTAATCCTAAAACCGGATACGTTATTCCGGATTATATAATAACGCTTGAAGATCTGGATGATTTTAATCCTCTGGAATATAACATTTACAGAAGTTCATTAAAAAATAACTATTTCAGAGCCGGAGATACCGGTTATGTAATTGTAGTTCAATCAGACGAAGATATTGACGTAGCTGTCACAAATGAAATGAGGATAAAAAACATTAGATAACAAAAAAATCAAGATATATGAAAAAGTTAATTTTAACATTGTTTTTGATCTCGCTTAGTCTTATGGTAATTAGCCAATCATATACCATGAGCGGATACAATGGACAAACAATTTCAACATGTTCCGGCTCGCTTTCAGTTGGAAGTTACAGTGTTGGACAAACCTTAACTGTTACTGTTTGTTCAAATGACCCAATAAATAGATTTGTACGTTTGTTTATCAGTTCATATTCATTTCCAAATGGCACATCATTAACAGTTTATGATGGACCAAACACTTCAGCTCCTGTTTTGGAAGTTTATAATCATACAACAACATCAGGGACGTTGTCAGTGGTAGCATCAAACATTAATGAATCCGGATGTTTAACATTTGTTTTTGTAGGAAATGTAAGCGGAGGCTCTTTTTCCGGAACATTATCATGTGAATTTCAGTGTATGCCTCGTCAAGTATATATTACAGCATCGGATCCACCACTGGTTAATGAAGGAGGAATTGATTATATAAATGTTTGCTGGGATGAAGATAATAATACATCTTTTCCTGTAACATTCACAGCTAATGGAGTATATCCAAATCCCGGATATCCGTTAAATGATGGAACAGTAACATTTACATGGAATTTCCAGGATGGGTCACCAATTCAATCCGGGGTAGGGCTAAATGAGGTTACTCATACTTTCCCTGATCGAAGAGGCTATGTTGTTATTGTTACAATAACTGACCAACAAAACTGTACTAATACCAATGCAGTAGCACAGAGGGTGAGAGTTTCGAGGGCTCCAATATGGAATACTCAAACAACAACTCTCAGCCCTACAGCTATTTGTATGGGTCATACAGTAAATATGTGTGGCTATTATTCTTCCTCGACTTGGAATAGCAGTGTTGTACCAGCAGTAGCAGATACTGTACCATTACCTGATGGAACAGGAGTTTGTTATAATAGTCCATTAATGCAAAATCAATTTAATCCAGGACAAACTGTAACAAGTATAAATGATATTATTGGTATTCACATGAATATGTGTCACACATATATTGGTGACCTCACTTTTTACATTCAATGCCCTAACGGGACTATTGTTCAGATGGGGATTCAAGGTGGATATGGTTGTGATTTGGGTAACCCTCCAAATCAAGGATGGTGGTATACTATAAGTCCATCCGGTACTCAAACAATGCAACAAGCTGCTTCATGGCTTACTGTTTTGCCTGCAGGAACTTATGCCTCATATCAGAGCCTGGCAGGTTTAATAGGGTGTCCACTTAATGGAACATGGACAATTAGAATTTGTGATAACTGGGCAATTGATTCAGGAACATTATTTGGTTGGTGGATAGAATTCAATCCGAGCTTATTCCCTGAATTGTGGAGCTACACAAACAACTACACTCCTACTTCATGGCAGGGAGTTTTTGGATCACAAATTAATCCACCGTCAAATCAGAATTGTGCAACAGGAACATATACAACTACAGGAACTCCGGATATTAATTCTCAACAACCATTTACATTTACAATTACAGATAATTTTGGTTGTACCCACGATACTACTTTAACAGTATTAGTAAGACACATGAATGATCCAAACTGCTGTATATTACCCAATCCAAACGCAGGTCCGGACAATGCAGTTTGTGCATTGACATATACATTAAACGCATCAAATCCTGCTCCAAATAATACAGTAGAATGGACACTTGTTTCTGGACCCGGAACAGCATCCTTTGCAAATCAAACAAGCAATGTTACAAATGTAACAGTAAGTATGTATGGAACATACACTTTTAGAATTACAGAAAGATATTTAGGCAATTCAGGATGTCAAAGAAGTGATGATGTAGTAATAACATTTAATCCTACATACGTCCCTACCCTATCTCCTGTAGATAATATGTGTGTTGGGTCAATGCCTGTACAATTGTCTGCTCCAAACTTCGGAACATTAACATGTTCACCTAATCCACAATTGTTAGATCAAAATTCGGCTATTTTCTCACCTAACTTACCCGGAAACTATACGATAACAAATACCGTGAATGATCCATGTACAGGAGGACCAGTAACTTCTCAAATTAACTTTTCGGTTTATGATCAAATTAATATTCAGAACTTTGAAGAAGTTTGCGGTCCTACAGGTTCTCCAACACTGTTTTATGTTTCCTGGGATGTTGTAGGCTCACAAGGTAATCCATTTTCCGGATATCTTGTAAACGGAGTATCTCAAGCCAATCCACATTTTGAGGCAACATTAGTATCTCCCAATTCCTACAATTACACGGTTGCAGATGTGAATGGGTGCAGCAGTTTTGAAATTAGCGGATTCCGTAATTGCGGTTGTCCATTCTACGCAGGAACCATGGGGACTCTAAGTACAATAATTCTTTGCGGGAATGAGTGTACGTCACCTTCTGTAACTCACAATGGAGACGAAAATACCGACGGAGGTAGCGGCATTTTCGAATTTATGATACATACCGGAAATAATATCCCAATTGCAAGAAATTCGACGCCCAATTTCTGTCGCTTACCTTTAGGACTAGATTACAATACCATTTATTATGTATCTGCAATTGTTGGATTAAATGACGGCAGCGGTCACGCAAATATAACGTCCGGCTGTTACCACATTTCGCAAGGTACTCCTGTAATGTGGCTTGAAATGCCATACTCAAATGCTGGAACCGATAAAGACACCTGCGGTTTAATGATAAGACTTAATGCCAACAGTCCTGTTCCGGGTATGTACGGATATTGGACTTCAAGCTGTTCAAATTTTGTAACAATAGCAGGAACAAATTATACCCAACCTAATCCGATAGTTTTAGTCCCTGATTATCAAGATTGTACTTTTACTTGGAATATTGCAAACGGGCAATGTATATCAAGCGATGATGTAGTAATTAGATTTTTAAGAACACCAACTCCATTTGCCGGAGATGATTTCACTGTTTGCGGTAATTCTGCAATAATGCAAGGTGTCGCCAGTGTAACTGGAACAAATCTCTCGTGGAGTGGTTCAGGAACTATTTTTAATCCACAAACAAGTGCTAACGCTGAAGCAAGAATTAGTGTATTTGGAACTTATGAATATACACTCACAGAAAGTATATCCGGTTGTTCGGGTTCTGATAAAGTATTAGTTACTTATGTTCCTGAACCTAATCCGACAACTACACCAGGTACAGATACTGTTTGTGGAACATCTACAATACTTACTGTTTATAATTCAAGTGGAGCTGGTCAATGGACAGCATTAAATCCAACAACAGAAACACCAATAACTCCACAACCTACATTTACTCCTAATATCAATTCCCCGGTAGTAACAGTATCCATTGGTAACTATACAGGAAATTATACCGAAATTCTTTTTAGATGGCAAGAAACCACACAATTAAATGGAGTACAATGCACAGGAACAGTAGACAAAAAAGTTAGATTTGCTAGAATGCCTGTTGCAAGTGTTGGAAGTGTAAACGAAGCCGAAAGATGTGGAAATTGTGTAGAATTACAAGCTGATGTTACCGGATCTCAATGGGCAGAAGGTATGTGGATTGTTGGAAAAGTTATTCCAGAATCTTGGACTCCATCACAATTTGAACCAACAACAACATTGTGTATTAAAGAAATTGGTTCTTATGGTGATACTGCTCACGTAAGAGTTCCAGTAGGATGGGCTTTATACAACCCCGATGCAAGAGCTTGTCAATCAGTTGATACAATGTGGGTAACATTCTATCGCAGACCTCAGGCAAATGCCGGTTTAGATAATGCTGTTTGTGGAAATAATTACACTT
>ERZ795050.115-NODE-115-length-121332-cov-8.929113_pt1 | contig 121332 bp, 86 predicted proteins | sample MGYA00375134_ERZ795050 | MGnify/ENA primary metagenome ERZ795050 (study PRJEB30179, sample SAMN05720221) | activated sludge metagenome | isolation source: Anaerobic digester | place: Japan | collected 2015-05-26 ... | reverse complement strand
TCAAGTTGTCCCAACTCAGGAAGTGCTTCAATGTCTTCTAGCGTTGTAGTGCTAGTAGTTGTGGTGTGAAGAGAAGATTGCATACTTGTTCAACTAAGCAAGGGGCTCCGCTGCCGCAGAGGCGCCAGGTCACCATTCGAGCCCTTCTGCGTTCAGGCAGCGCACGAGGGCGGTGGAGAAGCAAATTGCATAGTTGTTCAACTATGCAAGCTCTTTGGAGGGCTGTGAGATGGACGAGGTGATTGTTCGCGTGCTGCGCACGGTTGCGTGCCAGGCCCGCTTGCGTCTTCTGGCGCATCTGCTGGGCACTCGGGAGGCCACCCCCTCCCAACTGGCGCAAGCCCTTGGAATGCGCCTCGATCTCGTGTCGGCTCACCTTGCGCGTCTCACCGGAGCGGGCCTCATCATGCGGCGGCGCTCCGGCCTGCGCTGCTTCTGCATCGCGCGCTCTCCCTACCGCGACACGGCATTCAGCGGCCAGGTGCTCGCATGGCTCAGGGATGCCCTCCCTGCCCCGTCGCGCAAAGGGCAATGCCCCCGCGGTGCCGGTGGCACCCGAGAAGCGCACGCAGCCCCCCCCGCTCGAAGCTCGCGCCACGGTGTTCCACGCAGCGACCGCGTTTACCAACCTCCGTCGTCTCCAGATCCTGCGTCGGTTAGCCGATGGCGAGCCCTCCGACGGTGCGACACCTTTGCACGCTCGCTTGCTGGCAATCGTGGCAGCACACGGCCCGGAAAAGGAATTGCATACTTGAACAACTATGCAATCACTCTCCCCCATGGTGCCCGCGACCGAAGGAGGCGCCCGTGCCCGGATACCCGCACATCATGCTAGTCATCGCGGCTGCGGTTGTCGTCGCCTGCGCGCCTCGGGGCAGTTGCCCCGAGCCATCCCAGCGCATGCTCCGCATCGTGTGCCTGGGCGACTCGATCACCGATGGCTGCACGTATCCGCAGCTCCTCGTGCAGGCGCTGCGCGCGGCGGGCCGGCCCGCGCCCGTGGTCATTTGCGCCGGCGTGGCCAGCGACACGGCACCCCAAATGGCCGCCCGCGTCGAGAAAACCGTGCTCGTCTTCCGGCCCACACTCGTGACCTTCTGCGCCGGCACAAACGATGCGCTCCGCGGCGTACCGCCGACCGAGTATGAGAAGGCCCTGCGCGAGGTCTCGGCCAAGGTGAAGGCCCAGGGCGGCTCGATGGTGCTCGTGACGCCCTGCATCATCAACGCGGGCAAGGGCGTCGACGCCGCGGCCCAGGCGAGAGCCGCGGCCGCCGACGCCGCTCTGGGGCAGTACATCGAGGTTATCCGCAAGGTCGCCGCTGACGAGGGCTATCCCGTCGCGGAGAACAATACGCTGATGCAGGCAGCACGCCGCGAGGGCCGGGAACTGATGGCCGACGACGGCATCCACCCCAACTATCTCGGCCAGAGCCTGATCGCCCGCTCGATCCTCGATGCCCTGGGCCACCACGACGTGCCGCTGCCGCGGGAGTTCCGCCCCGCGCTCTTCCCGGGCGTCGTGCGCGAGTGGAAGATGCGCCTCGCGCCGCTCGATGCGCACCAGAAGCCCCAACGCCTCACCGAAGCTGTTGTGCGGCAGCTCGCGCCCGATGCCTCGTGGAAGACCTACCACCTGCCTGATCCCCCTCCGGCGTCGCAGCCCTCGGCCGAGGACTGGTGGGAACAGGTGCGACGCAACGGCTTCGGCCTACGGGTCCACCAGGTTGCAGGCAAGGGGCTCGTGCAGGCTGTGGCTGCCATCGAGTGCGCCAGGGCGCGAGATGCCTTCGTCAACACGGGCATCGGCATCGCCACGGTATGGCTCAATGGCGTCAAACTCCACGACCAGGGCACCGCATGGACAGGCTTCCACGCCGGCAAGGAGCGGTTGCCGGCGAACCTGAGACGTGGCAGGAACGAGATCGTTGTCGAGATTGACGGGCCCCAGTTCTTCCTGAGCGTCACCGACAAGCTCGCCTGGGAGGAGGATCTTCGGTTCGAAGCAGGCAGCGAGTGAAGAGCCGAGGTCCATCGTGCCCGTCCCGGAGCGCCGCCACTGCTGCCGCTGCGGTGCGGCCGGCAGCCGGCCGAGCTCTGCCCGCCGATGACGCGGACCCCGCCTCACTACTCTCTACATCCTGTGCAACCCGGGCGTTGCGACCCCTATCCCTGGCCTTCTGAGTGCAGGACCTGCGGGTCGCGCCGGGCGGACGCCGCTCCGGAAGGGCGACGGCGCCCCGCGCGTGAGAGCTGAGCCACGGCGAACTGCCGACGCCGCCTGGGCGCGCCTGCCCCCCACTGCCGCCGACTGCGGCAACAGAAACGCATGCAGCGCGCACGGCGGGTCCGAGAAGGCTTGACAGCGCGAGAGTCGCGCGGTATCATTTTCCGCATTGGGGCGGTGTGCTTCGCCGCCGGGTTGCCGTCTTCTTCGTGCCACAAGGAACCTCCCATGCCCCAGTTGCGGATCAAGAACGGCCCGGCGCAGGGAAAACTTTACCCCTTGTCGTCGGAGGTGGTGAACCTGGGCCGTGAGGGCCCCGTGCAGATTCTCGACACCGCGGCGTCGCGCCAGCACGCCGAAGTGTTCTCCGTGGGCGACATGTTCTTCATCCGCGACCTGGGGAGCCGCAACGGCACGTACCTCAACGACGAACGCCTGAAGAAACACGAAGAGGCGTTGCTGCGCGTGGGAGACCTTGTGCGCATCGGGTCCACCTTCATCGTGTTCGAAGAGCCCGGCGCTCGGCCGGCTGACGAGCCGCAGTTTACGAGCGGCGAGGAGGACATCGGCGCCACGGTGGAGCTGCAACTGGACGCCCAGACAGAGCTGGTGGAGGGCGCGGCCGCGGCCGACCAGAACGTCCATTACGCCGTCCTCTACGACGTCGCCAAGGCGGCCAGCTCGGCGTTCGACGTGAAGACCATGATGAAGAAGGTCTGCGATATCGCGCTGCCGGCCACGGGGGCCGACGCCGCGTTCGTCTTCATCCGCGAGCGAGGCAAGCTGGTGCCGGTGGCCCATTCGCGGCGTGTCGAGCGCCACGAGCTGACAATCTCCTCGACGATCGTGCGGCGCGCGCTCCAGCACCGGCGCGCGCTGCTCGTGAGCGACGCGGGCACCGACGCGCGGTTCTCGGGCGCGTCCAGCGTGGTCATGAGCGGCATTCGGTCGGTGATCTGCGCGCCGCTGCTGGCCCACGAGCAGCTCGAGGGCGTGCTCTACCTGCACAGCGCGACGCCGGGCCACGTGTTCACCGACGAGCATCTGCGGCTGGCCACGGCCATGGCGCTCCAGGCCGCGGTGGCCACCGAGGCCATCCAGGCGCACGAGGCGAGCCGCCGGAAGCTGCTTTCGGTGTTCCGCACGCTCATCTCGGCCCACGAGCAGGCCTCGCCCACGGCCAGCGAGGGCCACAGCGAGCGCGTGCACGCGTGCGCCGTGGCCATCTGCCAGACCATTGACGTGCCGCCGGCCGAGGCGCACCTGATCGAGCTCGCCGCGTTGCTCCACAGCATCGGCCACTTCGGCGCGCCCGAGGGCGCCTTCGAGCGCGAGGAGAACCGCTACGACTACGCGGTCCTGGGCGCGAAGATGCTGCGCAAGATTGACGGCATGGAGGAGGTGGCCGCTGCGGTGGAGGCCCACCTCGAGCGCCTGGACGGCAGCGGCGGCCCGAATCACCTCGTGGGCCACCAGATCCCCCGCGCCGCTCGCATCGTGGCCGTGGCCGACGAGTTCGACCGGCGCCTGAGCGCCCTGGGCAAGCCGCCCCACTCCTCGGAGGCCGTCAAGCAGGTGCTCATGGGCCTCAATGCCGAGAGCGGGCAGAAGTTCGATAGCGATGCCTTCAACGGCCTTGTCGTCGCGCTGCGAACCGGCAAGCTGTTGCAGGTCTAGCCGCCCTCGCGCTGGTGGTGCTGGTGGCCCGATAGGGGTGATGCTCGCATATGCCTCGTCGCCGCACGCCGCCGCCCGCCCGCGCCTGCACCTCCGGCCAGAGCCTGCGACCTCGGCCCCGCTCTTAGGGCGATGCTGCGATGCCTTGTGAGCCAGAAGAATCCCAAACGCCGAGAGCTACGCCTCGCACGGCCGCAGCGTCCCACAAGCAGTCCATATCGTGGGGGGACTGCCCTTGCGCCGGCCTCGTCGGGCTGAGCGCGGAGGCGGCCGCCATGGCCCGGGACGAGTTAGCCGCCGAGGGGTGCAACGCCCTGGTGTGCGACGGGGCCGACGACCTGGTGGTCCGCGTGCGCGGCGGCGCCTTCGATCTGGTGCTGGCCGACGTGGATGCGCTCGGCCTGGGGCCCGGCGAGTTCACGGCCCGCGTCAAGCGCGAGGCCCCCCAGGCGGTGGTGGTGGTGATATCGCAAGATGGCACGGCGGCGGCGGTCGTGGAGGCCCTGCGCGCCGGCGCCTGCGACTACCTGCGGAAGCCCCTGCGCGCCGCGGACCTGCGCGAGCGTCTGCGCCAGGCGCTGGCGCGCCGCCGACTCGGCCTCTCCGTGCGCCAGCGCACGCTGCGTCTCGCCTACGTCAACGAGCTTTCAGGCTCGTTCAGCGCGAGCCTCGACCTTCACGAGGTGCTGCGGGCGGCGGCCGGCGCGCTGCGGACGCTGGCCGACTTCGACCTCGCGGCGGCCGTGCTGCGCGAGCCGGCCGGCGATGCCTCGCGGGTGTACCCCCTGACCCCTGGCGCGGACGCCCTGTGGCCCTCGCCCGTCCGGGTGCCCCTGGCAGAGTCGGCGCTCTGCGAGAGCTTCCACGGCAACCAGCCGCGTCTCGTGGCCGACCTGCGCCGCGAGACCCTGCCTCGCGACCTCGCGACACTGGGCCGGGACGGCTTCTGCTCGCTCCTCCTCCTGCCCCTCGTCTCGAAGCAGGCCGCCGTCGGGGCCGTCGCGCTCGCGAGCCGCAACCCGGGCGCCTTCGACGCGAGCGACCTGGACCTCCTCCAGCACGTGAGCGACCACCTGGCCAGCGCCGTCGTCAACGCCCGACTCTACAGCGAGCTCAAGACCCTGTCCGCGCGGCTCGAAGACACGGTGCGCGAGCGCACGCGCGAGGCCAACGAGGTCCGCCAGCGTCTCGAGAGCCTGCTGGAGACGGCCGGCGACGCCATCATCACGGTGGACCTCGAGTACCGGATCCGCTCGTGGAACCACGGCGCCGAGCAGATCCTCGGCCACGCCCGCGTGGACACGCTCGGCAAGAACATCTGCTCGCTCGCCAGCGGCGAGGCGGCCCGCAGCCAGCTCGCCCGCGTGCTGGCCCTCGCCGTCGAGGGCGAGACGTCCACCAGCGTGGAAACCACCTGGGTGCGCCGGGATCGCAAGGAGGCCACTCTCTCGCTCACCGCATCGCCCATCGTGGGGGGCGGCGAGCAGTTGGTCGGCGTGCTCGTCATCGCGCGCGACATCACCGAGCAGCAGCGCCTTCAGGAGGAGCTGTTCCACTCCGAGAAGCTCGCCTCGATTGGCCAGCTCGCCGCGGGCGTGGCGCACCAGATCAACAACCCGCTGGGCGCCATCTCGGGCCGGGCGCAGATGCTGCTGCGCCTGAGCGGGCCGCCGGACGCCGACTTCCTGCGCGAGCAACTGGGCAAGATCCGCGCCGATTGCGCCCGCATCACCGAAACCGTCAACGACCTGCTCGGCTTCGCCCGCAAGACCGACACGGTGAAGCAGCGCGCCCACCTGGGCATTCTGGTGGACGAGACCCTCGAGATGGTGCGGCATGGGCTCTCGGCGCAGAAAGTGCGCATCGAGCGCTGCTACGCTGACCATCTGCCTCCGATCCTGGCCTCGGCCAACCATCTGCGCCAGCTCTTCGCCAACCTCATCACGAACGCCCTCGACGCCATGCCCGACGGCGGCACGCTCACCATCACCACCCGCCTGCTCCCGGCCGCCGGCGAGCGCCCCGAGCCGGCCGTCGAGGTCGCCTTCGCCGATACGGGGACAGGCATCGCGCCCGAGGACATGGCGCGCATCTTCGAACCCTTCTTCACCACCAAGCCCGCGGGCCAGGGCACAGGCCTCGGCCTGGCCGTGGCGAAACGGATCGTGGACTTCCACAACGGCCGCATTGACGTGGAGAGCAAGCTAGGACTCGGCACCACTTTCACCGTCCAGTTCCCCGTGGGCTGACCTTCGGCGAGGCGGGCGCCGGCGCCCGCCGCCCCGGTTCGAGCCCACCCTCTGAGGCGAGCTCATGGCCAAACCCAAGCCCAGCATCCTGATCGTCGAGGACGACGAGAGCATGCAGGATTTCCTCACCACGTTCCTCGAGCAGGAGGGGTACGAGGTCCAGTGGGCCCCCCACGGCGGCATCGCCCGCCAGAGGCTCGACGCCCGACCGATTGATGTGGTGCTCACCGACATCCTGATGCCGGAGGTGGATGGGGTGGAGGTGCTCGACTACGTGAGGGCGCGCTACCCCGACACCGCCGTGATCGTCATGACCGGCCACTCCTCGGTGCGGCAGGCGGTGGACCTCATCCGGCGCGGCGCCGACGACTACTTCAAGAAGCCCTTCGACGTGGACGAGATGCTCCACGTCATCCGGCGCTCGATCGAGCACCGCCGGATGCAACGCGAGGCCCGTACCGCCGCGCCCCCGGCCGCGCCGGGCGGCGCCTCCCCGCGCGAACTGTTCCCCAACATCATCGGGCAGTCGAGCTCCATGCTGCCCATCTTCGACCTCATCCTCAAGGTCGCCGATACCCATTCCACCGTGCTCATCCAGGGCAGCAGCGGCACGGGCAAGGAACTGGTGGCCACGGCCATCCACGAGAAGAGCTCGCGGCGCAGCGGCCCGTTCATCCCCGTGCACTGCGGCGCCATCCCCGAGACCCTGCTCGAGAGCGAGCTCTTCGGCCACGAAAAGGGCTCGTTCACGGGGGCCATCGCCCGCAAGGAGGGCGTCTTCAAGCTCGCCGACCACGGCACGCTCTTCCTGGATGAAGTGAGCGAGATGAGCGTGCCGCTCCAGGTCAAGCTGCTGCGCGTGCTCGAGACAGGCTCTTTCCGCCGCGTGGGCGGCGTGGAGGACCTGCGGGTGGACGTCCGCGTCGTCGCCGCCACCAACCGCAACCTGAAGGACCTGGTGGACAAGAACCTCTTCCGCCACGACCTCTTCTACCGCCTGAACGTCTTCCCGATTTTCCTCCCGCCCTTGCGCGAGCGGGCCGCCGATATTCCCGTGCTGGTGCAGCACTTCCTCCAGAAGCTCGCCCGCTCGGGCAGGCCAAGCTGCACCGCGTCGCGTGAGGCCCTATCGCTCCTGTGCAGCTACGAGTGGCCCGGCAACGTGCGTGAGCTGGAGAACGTCATCGAACGGGCCGTCATCCTCTGCGGCGGAGGCGAAGTGCGGCCCGAGCATCTGCCGCAGGAACTCCTGCCCCGCAAGCCTGGCGCCGTTCCCCCGCCCGAGGCCACCGACCTGCCGTTCCGCGCCGCCAAGACGATCTTCGAGAAGCAGTACGTCCAGACCTTCCTGGCCCGCTACGAGGGCAACGTGGCCGCCGCGGCCAAGGCCGCGGGCATGTCCAGAGCCCACTTCTACGAACTGCTCAAGAAACATCACATTGACTTCGGCCGCCACCAGGATGACTGATCCGGGGTAGCGCCGCACGGGGAGCTCGACCGAGAGCGCAAGGGGCGGGAACTGTCTGAAATACTGGACATCGGTCCTAAATGGTTGAACTTGCATATCTGGTTGTGGCTTCATAACTTGCATATCACAATGGCCTGCCATGTTGATGAACGTGTACATTCCGCCAGGAACTGTTGACAATCATCATCATGCATCGTCCATTCAGGGGCAAGACGTAAGATACTGGGCTGTTGACAGTTATGGACCACCATGCGTAGCACGGCTCCATTTGCGGCAATGGCACTCTGTTTGCAGTGAACCACAACAGCGAGGGAGTTCGTTCCTGGCGCACCACCTTGTGTCTCCGGGACCGGAAGGCTATGCGTGAGATGGCCACCAAGCCGGTTGTCGCGTCCTCAGAGGGCGACGGACTTGCATCGGCCCCTGCCGCACCGGTGGCGGCCGGCTGTTCATCCTGCCAGGAACTGGACCGCCGCGCGTTACTGGCGAAGCTGCGGGTGCTCGAGGCGAGGGCGGGCGACGTCCGAGAGATGGAGGCCCACCTGCGCGAGCTGAGCCAGGAGCTGGATCTGCTGACCCGCGTGAGCGATGCCGCCCGCGTGTTCCACGCCGCCGCGGACCTTCGTGAGTTGCTCGATGCGGGCCTGGCCGAGTGCGTCAAGGGCTTGGAGGCCGAAAAAGGGTCCTTGCTTCTCCACGAACGGCAGGCCGCCGAGTTGGTCGTGGCCGGGGTGTACGGCGCCTGTCCGGCGGGCATCCAGGGGCAGCGGCTGCCGGTGGGCCAGGGGGTGGCCGGGCATGTGGCACTGCGCCGCGAGCCACTGCGGGTGGAGGACATCGCGCGCGACGGGCGATTCATCCCCCGGAAGTCGGCCCGCTACGCCACGGGGTCGTTCCTGTGCGTGCCGGTGCAGGTTGACGGGGCCCTCCTGGGCGTGCTGAGCGTGGCCGACCGCGGCGACCGCCGTCCGTTCTCCGAGCAGCATTTGCGGGTGGCGGTCGCCCTGGCCGATGAGTTGGCTATCGCGCTCCGACGCGTCGAGCAGGTGGAGGTCTGGCGCAGAGTGCAGCAGGAGTTGATCTCGAAGCTGGCTCACGAGCTTCGCAACCCGCTTGACGGGGCGCTGCGTTTCATTAACCTCACGCTGGCGGACCACAGCCCCGAGGAGTGCCGCCAGCGGTACCTGCTGGCCAGCAAACAGGGGCTCGAGCGGCTCAGCGGGATCGTGGATGGCCTGGTCGGCCTCTCGCACGGCGCTCGGGCTTCGGAGGCGCCGGCCCAGGTGAACGACCTCATACGCCAGGCGCTGGCGCTCCTGGAGGGCAAGGCCCACGAGCGCAGCGTTCGGGTGGAGCTCGATCTGGCCGACGGCATGCCGCCGGTGCCCGGGGGCATGGGCCTCTTCCAGGTGTTCACGAATCTGGTGTCGAACGCGCTCGACGCGATGGCCGCCGGCGGCGGCACCCTCTCGGTGACGTCGCGCTGGGTGGACGGCGCCGTGGTGGTCCGCGTGGCGGACACGGGGTGCGGCATGCCGCCGCAGGTGCTGGAGCGTCTGTTCACGCCGTTCTTCACCACCAAGCCGCCCGGCAAGGGGATGGGACTCGGGTTGGCCGTGTGCCGCGAGGTGGTGGACCGCTTGCGCGGCCGCATAGAGGTCGTCAGCAAACCCGGTCGCGGCACCGTGTTCACGGTGGCGGTGCCGTGCGGGACGATGTATCCGGGAGCCGCGAGGTTCTGAGGGCGACCCGCCGTCGGGTCCCGCCCGCTCGGTCAGGGGGTCCGCCGCTCGTAGGCACAGGCGGCGGCCGTGGGAATGGGGCGTGGAAGGGATCATGTCATGGCCGAAGGCAGCGTCCTGGTCGTGGACGATGATTTTCTGATCCGCGAGTCCGTCTCCGAGCTGCTCCGGCTCGAAGGCTACGACGTCCAGACGGCCCACAGCGGACACGACGCGTTGCGCTCGCTGGCGTCGCACACGTTCGACATCATCTTCACCGACATCAACATGCCCGAGATCAGCGGGTTCGACCTTCTGCGCGAGGTCAACCTGAAGTACCCGGAGACGCGCGTGGTGCTGATCACGGGCTTCGGCGAGGTGCAGACGGCGGTCCAGGCCATCAAGCAAGGCGCGTACGACTACGTGCAGAAGCCCGTGGCCGACGACGACATCAAGATGATCGCGCGGCGGGTGATGGAGCAGAAGCGCCTGACCGAGGAGAACCGCTACCTGCGCCAGCGGCTGGGCATGCGGCCGAAGTTCGCCAACTTCGTGGGGCAGGACCCCAAGATTCAGAAGATCTTCGAGATCATCGAGGCCATCGCCGACACGAAGACGACCGTGATGATCACGGGCGAGAGCGGCACGGGCAAGACGCTCATCGCGCGCGCCATCCACTACAACTCCTCGCGCCGCAACGGCCCCTTCGTCGAGGTGAGCTGCGGCGCCCTGCCCGAGACCCTGCTCGAGAGCGAGCTGTTCGGCCACGTGGAGGGCTCGTTCACCGGCGCCATCAGCGACAAGATCGGCAAGTTCGAGCTCGCCCACGGCGGCACCATCTTCCTCGACGAGATCAACACGGCCAGCCCCAGCCTCCAGGTCAAGCTCCTGCGCGCCATCCAGGAGCGCGAGTTCGAACGCGTCGGCGGCACCGAAACCGTGTCGCTCGACGTGCGCTTCATCCTCGCCACCAACTACGACCTGCGGCAGGAGGTCGAGGACGGCAATTTCCGCAAGGACCTCTTCTACCGCGTGAACGTGGTGCCGATTCACATGCCCCCGCTGCGCGAGCGGGTGGGCGACATTCCGCTGCTGGCCGAACACTTCCTGCGCCTCTACGCGCGCCAGAACCGCTGCTCGGTCACCGGCATCTCGCCCGAGGCGATGCTGCGGCTCAAGCAGTACCAGTGGCCGGGCAACGTGCGCGAGCTCGAGAACGCCCTGGAGGCCGCCGTGGTGCTCCGCAAGGAAGGGGAACTCGGCGTGGGCGACCTGCCGGCCACGATCACCGGCAAGGGCAGCCCCGAGCCGCTGCCCCTCAAGGAGGCCCTGTTGCGCGCGGAACGCGACATCATCGAGCACGCGCTGCGAATCCACAACTGGCGGCGGCAGCCCACGGCCGCCATGCTGGCCATTGACCGGACCACGCTGTTCAAGAAGATGCGTCTCCACGGCCTGGTGCGTGAGGACGCGGAGGAAGATAGCAGAACCCCCTAGGCACCCCGGCGCGGAATCCCGGCCCGGCCCGTCGGCCGAAGCCGGATGAAGGCAACGAGAGAGGAGACTGGTTCATGCGGCACAGCGTTTCGCTGTTTCTGGGTCGGCTCGCGGCGCTCTGCGCGGTGGCGGCGGCCGCCTGGGGGCCTCGGCCGGCCCTGGGCGAGGACGAGCGCGAGGACGCCAACCTGCGGCGCGGGCGCATCCTCTACAAGAGCGGCAAGTACAACGAGGCCATCGCCGAACTCAACATCGCCCTCCGCCGCAACCCGCGCAACGGAGAGGCCCACCTGTATCTCGGCAAGTCCCACGCCAGGATCTCCGAGTTCGACAAGGCCGTTGACGCGCTCCAGCAGGCCGTGCAGATCGTGCCCAACAGCGAAGACGCCCTGAGCGAGCTGAGCGGCTCCTACCTCGAGCTCGACCAGCGCGAGCGCGGCCGCGGCAACCTCGAGCAGGCCCGCGAATTCCTCGAGAAGGCCGAGAGCGCCGCCAAGACCCTCGAGCAGCGCCAGCCGAAGGCCAAGGAGAGCTTCGAGCTCCTCGCGCGCCTCGCCAAGCACAAGGCCGACGTCTACCGCGACAGCGGCGAGCCCGACAAAGAACGGGACATGTACGACCAGGTGCTCCTCTACTGCTCCAAGGTGCTGGAGATCGACCCCAACGACGTCTCGACGCGCCTCGACGAGATCCGCACCCTCTTCGGCCTGCGGCGCTTCAAGGACGCCGAGCGGCGCTGCAACGAGCTCCTGAAGATCAACCCCCAGCTCCACGAGCCCAAGCTCATCATCGCCGCCATCCGCCGGGCCGACGGCGACAACGAGGGAGCCGTCAAGGTCCTCACCGAGGTCCTCACCGAGAAGAAGACCCAGATCGAAGCCATGCTGCGCCGCGCCGAGATCTACCTGGACCTTCAGAAGTACGAAGAAGCCCTGGCCGACGCCAACGAGGCCATCCGCCTCACCAACAAGAACCCCTATGCCAACTTCATCCGCGGCTGCGTCTACATGCAGCTCAAGAAGCTCGACGCCGCGATCCAGGAGCTCCAGTTCGCCGCCAGCGGCATGCCCAAGCACCTGCCCTCGCACTTCTGGCTCGCCCGCTGCCTGCTGATGAAGGACCGCCTGCGCGACGCCATCGAGGAACTGAACACCGTGGTGAAGCTCGACGCCCGCTTCACCACCGCGCGCCTCGTGCTCGCCAGCGCCCACCTCCAGAACGGCTACCCCGACGGCGCCATCACCACTCTCGTGGACGCCCTGCACTTCGACTCCCGCAACATCGAGGTCTACCGCCTGCTCGGCATCGCCTACCTGCACAAGGGCGAGAACGAGCGCGCCGAGCAGCAGTTTGCCAAGATGCTCGACATTGACCCCGGCGCCGCCCGCGCCCACCAGGTGCTGGCCGGCATCAAGCTCGCCAAGGGCAAGGTGGACGAGGCCATTGACCACTGCCGCACCGCCCTCGAGGTCGAGCCGAAGAACGTGGACGTGCACTTCCTCCTCGGCCTCGCCTACATGCGCCGCGGCCGCTTCGACGGCGCCAAGGCCCAGTTCGAAAACGTCCTCAGCCTCCGCGAGAAGCACCCCGGCGCCCGCATGAACCTCGCCGCCGTGCACGTGCAGCTCCGCGAGCTCGACCTGGCCCAGGAGCAGCTCCAGCGCTGCATCGAGGAGGACCCCACCCAGACCAAGCCGCGCTACAGCCTGGCCAAGCTCTACCTCGCCCAGCGCAAGTTCGACAAGGCCGAGGCCGAGCTCACCCAGCTCCTCAAGAACGAATCCGAGCGCGCCAACGTGCACCTGGCCATGGCCGAGCTGCACCTGGCCAAGGGCGAGAAGGAGCGGGCCGTCGAGGCCGCCAAGGCGGCCCTCAGCCTCAACGCGAAGGCCCTCGACGCGCGCGTGTTCCTGGCCCGCCTCTACATTGCCGACCAGAACTGGGCGGGCGCCCTGGCCGAGTTCGAGACGGCGCTCAAGGAGGACCCCAAACTGGCCGCGGCCTACGAGGCCGCCATCATCCAGGTGTACCTGGGCCGCTACGAGGAGGCCGTGAAGCTCTTCGAGAAGGCCGTGCAGAACGACATCGCGCCGCCCTCGTCGCTCGCCGGCGCCGCGGCGGCGCTCCAGCTCCGCGGCGACCACCGCGCCGCCCTCGCCAGCATCTCCCAGGCCGACGCCCAGAAGCCCCAGGACCCGCTCATCGCCCTCCAGACCCTCAACATCTACCTCGGCCAGGGCGACGTGACCAACGCGCGCACCCTGCTGCGCCAGGCCACCTACCTGCCCGAGGTCATCCGCGACGCCTACGTGAGCTTCCTCGAGAACTTCGCCGAGGACAAGGCCCGCTCGCGCGCCGTGTCCGACGCGCTCACCCGCATCATCTTCTACGGCGCGCACGGCTGGCACGACCAGGCCGAGGAGAACTGCAACCTCCTCGTCAAGCTCGCCCCCGACAACACCTTCGCCTACACCGTGCTCGCCAACGTCTACCTGGCCACCGGCCGGCCCGAGAAGGAGATCGCCACCCTCCGCAAACTCGTCGACGTCGCGCAGAAGGACTATCGCCACCGCGTGCGCCTCGGCAAGCGTCTCATCGAGATCGGCCAGTTCCAGGAGGCGCGGAAGCAATTCGAGCTGGCGGCCGAGATCGACCCCAAGGCTGTCGAGCCCGTGCTCCAGCTCGGCGCCTATTTCCTGCGCACCACCCAGGTGGACCTCGCCACCCAGCAGGCCCATCGGGCGCTGAAGATCGAGGAGAACAACCCCCGCGCCCTGGCCCTCCTCGCCTCCTGCCAGCTCGCCGAGAAGAAGCTCGAGGAGGCCCGCGCCACCCTCTCCCGCATCGCCGAGAGCAAGGCCGTGCCCAAGGGCGACCTGCCCTACCTCCAGCTCGCCGAGCTCGACCTCCTCGACGGCAAGACCGACCGCGCCATCAGCCGCTACCGCGAGGCCGTGGCCGCCAGCCCCAAGAGCATCCCCGCCCACATGGGCCTCGGCGAGGCCCTCCGCCTCAAGGGCAACCTGCGCGAGGCCATCGAGCACTTCCGCGAGGCCCTCGCCATTGACGCCACCTACTCCCCCGCCCTCCTCGCCCTCTCGCGCGCCTACCGCGACACCAACCGCCTCGACCTCGCACTCGAATACTGCGAGCAGGCCGCCGAAGTCAACCCCTCCGACGTGGACGTGCGGTTCGAGATCGCGGCCATCCGCTTCATCCAGAAAAAGTACGACGAGGCCATCGCCGAATACACCCGCATGCTCAAGGACCGGCCCAACGACTACCGCGCCCGCATCGGCATCGCCCAGTCGCTCTTCGAGGCCGGCCAGCGCCAACCCGCCATTGACCAGCTCACCGACCTGATCAAGCAGTCGCCCGACCTCGCCCCCGCCCGCGCCTCGCTCATCGCCTTCTACAAGCGCCTGGGCGAGATTGACAAGGCCCAGGTCGAGCTCGAGATCCTTGTCCGCGCCGCCGGGCCCACCGCCCCCGGCGCTCTGGACCTCGCCGCCCTCTACGTGCACAAGGACAACCTCGACACCGCCCTCGACATCGCCGACCGCGCCCTCCAGGCCCGCGAGAACGACCTCATGTTCCTGGTCCTGCGCGGCACGGTCCTCCAGCTCAAGGGCCGCCTGATCGACGCCGTCGAAACCTTCCAAACGGCCCTGCGCCTCGCTCCCAAGAACGCGCGCCTCTCCTCGCTCTTCGCCAACGCCTGCCTGGCCGCCGGCAAGCCGGCCGAGGCCCGCAAAGCGCTCGACGAGGCGGAACTCGGCCCCGACGTCCAGGCCGCCTATCGCAAACTGGCCGACACCCTCTCGGCCGGCGGCGACGCCGCGCGCCTCACCGCCAACGCGCTCAACCAGGCCGCCCTCTACGCCGACGCCAACTGGCTCACCCTCGCGCGCGACGCCTACAACAGACTCCTCAAGGACCTGCCCAACAACCTCGCCGTCCTCCACCTCCTCGCCAGCATCTACGAGCGGATGGGCGACAGCCCCAAGTGCATCGAAACCTACCAGCGCATGGTCCAGGCCGCCCCCGACTACGAGCCCGCCCTCCTGCGCCTGGCCAGCCATCACATCCAGGGCAACAACCTCGAAGCCGCCGCCTCCATCTTCCGCACCCTCCTGAACAGAAAGCGCGACGACGTCGGCCTCCAGCTCAGCCTCGCCACCGTCCTCCAGCGCCAGAAGAAGGTCCCCGAAGCCATCGAGCTCTACAAGCGCATCCTCAAGCAGGACGGCAACAACCCCATCGCCCTCAACAACCTCGCCTGGCTCTACGCCGTGGAGACCAAGGACCTCAAGGCCGCCGAGGAGCTGGCCACCAAGGCCGCCAACCTCACCGACCTCGACAGCGCGGCCGGCGCCGCCATCCGCGACACCCTGGGCTGGGTCTTCTACATCACCGAGCGCTACGACAAGGCCCTCGAGCTCGCCCGCCAGGCCGCCGACGGCATGCCCGGCAGCGCCGAGGTGCACTACCACCTGGGCATGATCTACTTCAAGCGCAACCTGCGCGCCAGCGCCGCGCGCCATCTGCTCCTGGCGCTCCGCCTCGACCCCGACCTCCCCGAGAAGGCCGAGGTCGAGAAGATCCTCGAGCGCATCCGCCAGCGCCAGCCATAGGCCCCTGACCTCCGCCAGCCAGCCTCGCGCGGGTGCCAACCCGCGGGAGGTCATGCCCGCGCAAAAAAGTTGAGTGCTGGACTTGACACACTAGAAAAGCTGTGGTATACTAAACTCGTGGTCGGGCGCTGAATCGCTCATCGCCTGGCCAAAGGGTCAGCCGCGGACACGCTGGCCCAACGGCTGTCGGTAGACGGCCGCTGCACCCTCACCCTTCTCCGCAAGTCACGACATATCAGCGGATTACGGGCTGCCGGCACTCGGTAGCTTGGCTCGTAGTGCGGCCTTCAGGCCGTATGCATACGGGCGCAAACCCGCACCACGAGCGGGCGCCTTCACGCCGGCCCCGTCCGAAAGAAAATGCCTTCGGGGCCAAGCCTTGTAGCACCACCCCCTGCCAGCAAAGGAGAAAGAGGCATGCCCGAAACTGAGATCGTGGTGACGGTAAGCAGGCTCTGCCCGTTCAAGAAACGAGAATGCATCCGTGAGAGCTGCCGCCTGTGGAGCGGGCAGTTCGAGACCTGCGGCGTCGCCATCAACCACCTCGCCCTGGTGCAGGTGGCCGAGGCGTTGCGGGAAGTCGCCGGGTTCATGTCCCTCATCAGTAAGGAGTTGGGCTATGTCCGACACGAGGATTCAGGCCGTGATCGCGATGGGGCGGCAGGCGGCCCGGCCGCAGGCGCCGGAGACCCTCCGATTCCGCATCAACACGGGTCCGGAGCGGAGCCGCACGTCGCTGGTTGAGGTCGGCAGCGTCCCCACGGGCGACGTCCGCTGGCTCTGGCCCCACAAGTTCCCCATCGGCAAGCTATCGTTGCTCGTGGGCGACCCGGGCCGCGGCAAGAGCCTGCTCGCGCTCGACCTGGCGGCCCGCCTGTCGCTCGGCGCGCCCTGGCCCGACGGCCAGCCGAACCCGCTCCCCCCCTCCTCCACCCTCCTGCTCAGCGCGGAGGACGACGTGGCCGACACGGTCCGCCCGCGCCTCGAGGCCCTGGGGGCCGACGTGCGCCGCATCCGCTCCCTGCGGGGCCTTTTCGAGGGCGGCCTCCGCAAGGGCTTCCAGCTCCCCGGCGACCTGCCGACCCTCGAGCAGGCCGTCGAGGACACGCCCGACGTGCGCCTCGTCGTCCTTGACCCCCTCATGGCCTTCCTGGCCACGGGCACGGCCAACAGCAACTCCGCCTTGCGGGCGCTCCTGGCCACACTCCAGGAAATGGCCGAGCGCCTGGGCTTCGCCGTCCTGGCCCTCACGCACCTGACGAAGGCGAGCGGGGCGGCTCCGCTCTACCGGGCCATGGGCAGCCTCGCCCTCGTGGCGGCCAGCCGGGCCGTGTGGACCCTGTGGCCCGACCTCGACGAGCCGGATCGGACGTATTTCGTGCCCCTCAAGTGCAACCTCTCGCCCGCCTTGCACGCCCACGCCTACCGCATCGGCCCCAACCCCCTCAATCCCAAGCAGCCCGCCATCATCTGGGAGCCCGAGCCGATTCCCATGGCCCTGCTCGCCGCCAGCACGGCCAGCCCCGTGCCGCGCCAGCGCGACCAGCAGTGCGTCGGCTGGCTGCGGGCCGTGCTCAAGGACGGGCCGGTGCCCTCCGCCGACATCGAGGAAGCGGCGAGCAGGGAAGGCTACGGCCGCAACGTCCTCGCCCGGGCCAAGCGAATCCTGGGTGTCTTCCACGAACCCGCCGGCCTGCGGGGGAAGTGGCTGTGTCGGCTTCCCGACTGAGGGACGTGCCCCGGGGCCGGTTGCGCCTGCCCCCGGCCCCAGGGTACCAATACGCGATGGACAGTATGGACACGGTGGACACTGTGGACAGCGAGCAAGGCGCTCTGGCCCTTGCCCGTCCACCCAGTCCACCGTGTCCACCATATCCACTCTCCGCCTTCTCAGGCGGCCATTCCCGTTGCATGTGGAGGGAATCAACGCCCGGTTGACCACCGAGGAGATCGTCGAGAAGGTCCGCGAAGGCAGGGAACGCGGGCTGAGAACAACCCGACAGGCGCATGGCCGTTACGCAGGAAACAGGCAAGGTATCCTCTGAACCCCGGATCGGTTGAGGCCGAAGCGGGTCTGCATCCTGCGGACGAAGCGCGGGCGACCGACGACGCAGACGGGGGCGAGCGAGGCCGCCGGCCGCGCCGCTTCCTCGGCCACCGCCCGCGGGTCTTCATGCGGTGTCTGGCACGGATGGCGTGAAGATAAGCCCAAGAAGGCAAATAGGGAGTAGCCACGGCCGTCAGCCCGTGGCTACCACCTGCCGCCCGCCGTGCGGCGGGCTGAAATGCCCTTGGCACCTTAACTTCACGCCATTCGTGCCTGGCACCGCAGGCAGGCCCCCACCGCAGGCCCGCAGGCTGACCGTGACATCCTGGTCAGCATTAAGCGGGTATGTCAAGGCGGGGGCTGATCGGCCAGTGGCGCGGACCTCCCCCATGAACCGGGAAGTCTGGGAGACTCTGGGAGACTCTGGGATATTGTGGTGTGGTCCGGCGGCGTGCCCAACCTGTGGCGTATGTTTGCCCTAGCCCGGGTCGGGAGTGGGCGGGGCCGCCCGGCCGCTTCCCCGGACGGCTTGGCCGTGAGCGAGGCTTCTGGTAGAATCCGGGCATGCTGCGGGAAATCGTGGTCCGCGGGGCGCGGACCAATAACCTCCAGGCCATTGACGTGTCGATCCCCCACGGCCGGCTCACGGTGGTGACGGGGGTGTCGGGGTCCGGGAAGTCGTCGCTGGCGTTCGACACGCTGTACGCCGAGGGGCAGCGGCTGTACGTCGAGTCCATGTCGGCCTACGCGCGGCAGTTCCTGGAGCGGATGCCGCGGCCGCCGGTGGATTCGATCCGCGGGGTGCTGCCGAGCATTGCGCTGGAGCAGCGCAATCAGGTGACGAACCCGCGCTCGACGGTGGGCACGGCGACGGAGATCAATGATTTCCTCCGGCTGCTGTTCGCGAACGTCGGGCGCACGGTGTGTCCGGAGTGCGGCGTGGAGGCCGAGAAGCACAGCCCGCAGACGGCGGTGCGGTTCATCGAGGGTCTGGCGGAGGGCACGCGGTTTCTGGTGCTTGCGCCGATCGCGGTGGAGTCGGAGCGGCGGTTCGAGTTCCTGCGCGAGCATCTGGCGTCGGCGGGCTTTCATCGCGTCCTGCTGGATGGCGAGGTGGTGGACCTTGCGGGTTCTGAGATCGCAGGTGGCAAGCCGCAAGTGGGCAATTGCCTGGAGGTGGTGGTGGACCGTCTGGCGAAGAGCGCGGAGCGGATGGGCCGGGCGGCGGATTCAGTGGAGATGGCATTCCGTATCGGCTCGCGGGGCGCGGTGGTGTTGACGCTCGGCCCCGACGGACGGCCGGGGGAACGGCACCACTTCTTCGCGGGCCTGGTGTGCCGGTCGTGCGGGCGCGAGTTCCGCGAGCCGCAGCCCGAGATGTTCTCGTTCAACAGCGGCATCGGCGCGTGCCCGACCTGCGAGGGCTTCGGCAAGGAGGGGACGCTCGACCTCGGCAAGATCATCCCCGACCCCTCGAAGACGCTGGCCGGCTATGCCGTGGCGCTGTGGGCCACGCCCGTGCTCAAGATGATGACCGAGTGGATGCTCGAGTGTGCGGCGGAGGACGGCATCCCCACCGATGTGCCCTACCGCGACCTCACGGCGGAGCAGAAGCGTTGGGTCATCGAGGGGAAGCCGGGCGGCGGCGACGAGGATTTCTGCGGCATCCAGGGCTTCTTCCGCTGGCTGGAGGGCAGGAAGTACAAGATCCAGAACCGCATCCTCATCGCCCGCTACCGCCGCTACACGCCCTGCAAGACGTGCGGCGGGGCGCGGCTCAAGCCCGATGCACAGTGGGTGAAAGTGGGCGGGCGGTCGTTTCCGGAGCTTCTCGCCCTGCCGGTGCCCGAGTTGCATCGGTTCCTCGATGCGCTCGCCCTGACGCCTGCCGACGCCGAGGCGGCGCGCGGCCTGCTGCACGAGGTGCGCGGACGCCTCCAGTACCTGGAGGACGTGGGCCTGTCCTACCTCACGCTCAGCCGCGAGACGCGCACGCTGAGCGGCGGCGAGGCGCAGCGCATCGGCCTCGCCTCGGCCCTGGGCAGCGCCCTCACGAACACGCTCTATGTGCTGGACGAGCCGACCGTGGGCCTCCACGCCGCGGATACGCAGCGCCTGCTCGCCATCCTCCGGGCGCTGACGGGCAAGGGCAACACCGTGGTCTGCGTGGAGCACGAGCCCGAGGTGATCCTGGGCGCCGACCACGTGCTCGACCTCGGCCCCGGCGCCGGCGAGCACGGCGGGCGCGTGGTCTTCGAGGGCGCGCCCCAGGAGCTGCTCCGCCACGGCCGAGGCAACACCGCCGACTGCCTCCGCCAGCGCCGTGCCGCCGAATGGCCCTGCCGCGCGCGGAAGCCCAGGAGCTTCATCACCCTACGCGGCGCCGAGCAGCACAATCTCAAGAAGCTCGATGTCAGGATCCCCCTCGGCGTCCTCGCCTGCGTCACCGGCGTGTCGGGAGCCGGCAAGTCCACCCTCGTCAACGGCACCCTCTACGCCCACTGGCGGGCGGCGCGGGGCGAGACAGGCGTCGAGCCGGGCAAGTGCAGGAGCCTCCGCGGCCTCGAGCAGGTGAAGGACATGGTGCTGGTGGACCAGAGGCCGCTCGGCCGCTCGGCCCGCTCCAACGCCGTCACCTACACCAAGGCCTACGACGACATCCGCCGGGCCTTCGCGGCCACGCGTCGCGCCCGCACGCTCGGCATTACGGCGGCCCAGTTCTCGTTCAACGTGCCCGGCGGCCGCTGCGAGAGCTGCCAGGGCATGGGCACGCAGACGGTGGACATGCACTTCCTGGCCGACGTGACGGTGACCTGCGATGCCTGCGGCGGCAAGCGGTTCCAGAAGCGGGTGCTCGAGGTCACCGACCGCGGCCGCACCATTCTCGACGTCCTCGACATGACCATCGCCGAGGCCCTGGGGTTCTACGCGGACACGCCGCGCCTCGTCGCCAAGTTGCGCCCGCTGGCCGAGGTGGGCCTCGGCTATCTGCGTCTCGGCCAGAGCACGGCCACCCTCAGCGGCGGCGAACTCCAGCGCCTCAAACTCGCCGCTTACATCTCTGGGGCTTTCTCCTCTCACGGATCACGCATCACAAATCACACCCTTCTCATCCTCAACGAGCCAACCGTCGGCCTACACATGTCGGATGTTCAAGTCCTCATGTCCGTTCTTCAGCGCCTCGTGGACGGCGGGCATTCCGTCCTCATCGTCGAGCACAACCTCGACGTCATCGCCCAGGCCGACTGGGTGATTGACCTCGGCCCCGGCGGCGGGGAGGCCGGCGGCGAACTCGTTGCCGAAGGCCCGCCCGCTGCCATCGCGGCCTGCGAGCGCTCGGTGACGGGGCGATTCCTCCGAACGCGACTCCGAGAGCAGGAGCGGCAATGAACGCAATTCGAACCTGGGTAGACGAGCACACGGGCCGCACGGTGCGGCAGCTCACGGCGATGCCCGAGGGCGCCGCCGTGCCCTACTTCCGTATGCCCAAGCACCTGCCCGACGGCTGGATGCTGATCCACGCGCGCCACGAGGGCGGCCATCTCGCCGCGCTGCACCCCGACACGGCCGAACTGCGCCCCATCCGCATCGGCCCGCCCCTCGCCTATCTCAAGCATCTCCCCGCCAGCGGCAGGGCGTGGTTCACGTCGGGCCGCGAGGTATGGACGGCGTTTCTCCCCGATGGCGAGGCCGAGCGCCTCGCCCGCGTGCCCGACGACGCGCCCGGCTCCATCGCCGACATCACGTGCGACGGGCGAACCGTCATCCTCGTCGAGATCGTCGAGGAGGAGAAGCTCGCTCTGCCCATCGCCCAGGACGCCGAGTATTTCTGGCGCTTCTTCGCCCGCAAGCGCCACGGCCGCATCTGGGGGTGGAACGTGGCTTCAGGCGCCCTCACGAAGCTTGTCGAGACGACCGACGTGGGCTTCCAGCACATTGACACCTCGCCGGCCGACCCCACGCTCGTGCGCTATTGCCACGACATGTTCGAAGCCACGGGTCAGCGCATCTGGACCGTCCGCACCGTCCGCCCCGAGCCGCGCGCCATCCGCCCCCAGGCCTACGGCGAGATGATCACCCACGAGTTCTGGTGGGCCGACCCATCCCTCATCGGCTACACCTATCAGGACCGGCGCGACGACCCGACACTGCACGACCTGCCCTGGGCCGAGCTGGCACCCGAGGCCGTCGCCACCCGCCTCGGCATCGCCGACCTGGAGGGCCGCGAGGTCTACCTCTCCGAGCCGCTGAACTGCTACCACACCCACCTCTACGTCTCGCGCGACGGGCGCGCCGTGTGCGGCGAGGGCACGCTGGGCCACTCCTTCGCCTATGCGGCCCCGTTTTCGACCAGCGAGCCCCGCATCGAACTTCAGCCCCTCGCCACCATCCACACCCCTTATCTTCTCTTCCGCGGCCAGCAGGTGAACTGCGACTTCTCGGCCGACAGCCGCTGGCTGCTCTTCAACGACACCGTGGACGGCCGTCTCCAGGTGCTGGCGGCCGAGGTTGGGTGAGGGGAACGCCGGGCGTCAGTTGCAGCGCACGGGGCTGGCTCTGCGGGCGATCTCGAGCAGCCGCTCGCGTCCGGCCGGGCTGAGGCCCAGCTTGCCGATCTCCTCGCGCAGTTGCTCCATCGAGCCGTTGCCGCCCACGTAGCCGTTCACCCGCGCGGCCGCGGTCGAGTTCACGAACTCGGCGGCGCTGCCGAACATGGCGGCGAACTCGCTCAATAGCTCCTTCTGGCCCCGCAGGTAGTACTTCTGGTGGTAACTCTCCGCGAGGGTGAAGCCGGTGGCGGGGAGGATTTCCGTGACGATCCTCGCCTTGCGCCGGGCCTCTTCGCGCTCTTTCGAGGCCAGGGCCAGCCATCGCTGTTCGGCATTGTGCGTGAAGATCAACGACGCGTACTGGCGGCTGTACGCCCGGCGCGTCGGGTCATGGTTGGCCCAGAAGACGGCGAGAAGCTGCTCGTAGGTGATCTGCGCGGGGTCGTAGTCAATCTGGACGCTCTCGGTGTGGTCGCCGAGGTCCTCGTACGTCGGGTGAGCCTTGCGCCCGCCCGCGTAGCCCACGCGAGTGCGGACGACGCCCTTGAGACTCCCAAACTGGGAGTCGGGCCCCCAGAATCAGCCCAGAGCGAAGGTCGCCGTCTCCACCGCTCTGGGTGCGGCGGCATCAATGGGCGGGATGGTGCGCATGAGCGTTGCGGTGGCGGCCATCGTCGTCATCTCCCTGAAGCCGAGCCACGCGAGAGCGAGGCTGGGCGGCAGCATGAGTAACAGCAGGTTGCGGACGTGTCTGGCCATCGGTTGGCCCCTTTTGCGCCGCCCGTCGCCTCAGGTCATGGCCTCCTTTCTTATTGTACCCCGCTGCGCGCGCGAAGGCAATGCCATGGGGGGGTGCGGGTGTGGGCCGGAGTTGTGGGTAGGGTGATTGTCTCTGGAGCCTGAAGGGCTCGCATGGGATAGCCCAGGGCAACGCCCTGGGTTCAGCGGGCTCCACGGGTCCAGCCCTGAAGGGGCGAGATAGAAGCTCTCGATTCCGCCCTGTCAGGGCTGCCGCGGGGCGGTCTTGTTCCCAGGGCGTTGCCCTGGGCTATCCTATTTCGCTCCTTCGGAGCTCCCGCAGCCACCTACAATTCCGGTCCACACCCGAGGGGGCGCGACCCGGAATAGCAGGTGGCCCTGCTCCTGGGCAGCGGGTTCCGTGTGGCACAGCCGTCCTCGGCTGTGCTTGTGGGCGGGACGTCCCCGTCCCGCGGTCCGCGGCGTGGGGACACGCCGCCCACACTGTCCCCCACAGATAAGGGCGCTGGTGCCGTGCGGTCACCCACTTTCCCGGTTCGCGCCGATGGAGGACGGCGATGCGGGCCGGAATCGTAGGCAATTCCTGTTGGAGAAATCCCCGAAATGGGGGAAGGCCGGCCGCGAAGGCAGCCGCAAACGTCCCGCTTGCGGCTGCCTTCATCCGTTCGACAAGCGGGACGCTTGTCGCTACGAGAATCCGCAGCAGAAGCTGCCTACAGAGACAGCCCACACCCGAGGACGGCGAGGGTGAGGCGGGCGGCTACTTGATGTCCTTGAACATCCGCTCCAGGATCATCTTGATCTGCTCGGCCTTGGGGCCGTCGGGCGCGGCCTTGAGGGCGGCCTCGAGCAGTGCCTTGGCCTGGGCCTTGTCGCTCTTGCGGTAGAAGCACAACGACTTGACGAACAGGATGTCCTGCGCAGCCGAGCCGGTGTCGCCGTAGGTCTTGAGCGCGTCGTCGGCGAGCTGGATGGCCCCGTCGAGGTCCTTGCCCCGCGCCGCGGCCTCGATCCTGACGAGGGCCGACATGGCGCCGTACTTGTTCCGCAGCCCGGCCTTGTTGTCGGCATCGAGCTTCACGATCTCGGCCACCACGTCCTCGTAGTTGCCCATGACGAGCGAGGCGTCAATCGGGGCGAGCGCGGCGTCGAGCAGCTTGGCCTTCTCGACGCCCTCGGCGGCCTGGGCCTTGGCCAGGGCCTCATCGCGCTGGACGCGGATCTTGCGGAGCGCCACGAGGTGCTGCATGTACTTCTCGGCGCCGCCCTCCTGGTAGCCCGTGCGGGCATAGGGCCTGCCCGCCGCGTCGGCCAGCACGATGGTCGGGTAGCCGCTGATGCGGAACTTCGCCTGCCATTCGGCGTTCTGCTTCTTCGTCGCCTCGGAGAGCGGCCGCTCCCTGGGGAAGTCGAGTTTGAGGAGCACGAAGCTCTTCGGGGCGGCGGCCGTGAACGCCTCCTGGCTGAAGACCTCCTTGTCCAGCCGCATGCACCAGCCGCACCAGTCGGAGCCGGTGAAGTCGATGAGCAGGTCCTTGCCGTCCTTGGCCGCGGCCGCCATCGCGTCGGCGGCGTTCTCGGTCCAGGCCGCCTCCTCGCCGGCGAAGGCCGGCAGGGCCGTCAGGGCCGCCAGAACGCACGCCAGCGACGCACGTTTCGACATGAGGTCTTCCTCTCAGAGAAGAAAGGCAGGTGCCGCCCAGATCGCTGCTCAGTCCATAGGGTACACGGTCGGGCGCGGCGTGTCAACTCGCGCGAACCCCTTGAAGACATGACCGCCTTGTGGTATAAGAAAGGTTGTCAGGAGCGTTGCCCGCCCAGGAGACCTGCGATGGCCAGCCGCGACTATGAATCGCTCATCCTCGGCCGCCTCCAGGGGCTTCCGCCGAAGAGCCTTGCCGAGATTGCGGACTTCGTGGACTTCGTGCGCGCGCGTTCGCAACGAGGGCGCCGCTTAGGCCGCGCGCTAGGCAAGCTGAACCGCGAGCAGGAAGCCCACCTGGAGGAGGAGTTCGCGGGCTATGACCAGCTCTACCCCCGCGAATGAATTCGTCGCCGACACCATGGCCCTCGTGCTCCGCCTCGAGAGGCGGCGCATGGGCGAACGCGGCAAGGCCGCCTTCGAGGCCCTCGAAGCCGGCTCTGCCACCATCCACGTGCCCGGCATCGTCCTCGCCGAGATTCTCTACCTATCCGAACGGGGCCGTATCAGCGCTACGGTGGAGCAGGTGACCGACTACATGCGCCGCAACGCCAGATGCAGGGAGGCACCGCTGAATCTCGCTGTCATCCAGGCCGCGGGCAGCATCACGGACATCCCCGAGCTTCACGACCGCCTCATCGCCGCCACCGGTCGCCTGCTGGGCCTCGACATCATCACGGTAGACCCGGCCATCGAGAACTCCGAGTTCGTCGGCACCCTCTGGTGAAGCCTGGAGATCTGGTAAGACGGCCCCAGGCTGCCCGCGGGGCGGGCGAGACGTGAGGGATTCGTCGGACCCGTCCGACCGCATGTCCCCCGGGTCCCGCCTCACTTGACTCCGAACCTCTCCGCCAGCGCGTACTTGGCGTCCACCCCGATCGCGTCGTTGAGTTGGGCGAAGGGCATGAGGCTGGCCTCGGCGCCCAGGGTCGTGCCGTCGCTGCGGAGCTTGGCGTAGATGGCCTCGATGGCCTTGGCCGCTGCGAAGAGCGCGGCGAGCGGATAGACGATGAGCTGGAAGCCCAGCGCGGCCAGGCGCTCGCGGGGCAGAATGGGCGTCCTGCCGCCCTCAAGCATGTTCGCCACGTTGGGCGCGGGCGCGCGCCGGCCGATCTCGGCGAGCTGCTCCTCGCTGAGCGGCGCCTCGATGAAGCTGGCGTCGGCCCCCGCCTCGCGGGCCGCGGTCACGCGGGCCACCGCCTCGTCCATCCCGAGCACGGCCAAGGCGTCCGTGCGGGCCACGATGAAGAAGTCGCGGCCCGCCCGCGCATCGGCCGCCGCGCGAATCTTGTGGACGTATTCGTCGCGCTCGATGACCCGCTTGCCGCGCATGTGGCCGCACTTCTTGGGCCACTGCTGGTCCTCGAGGAAGCACCCGGCCGCGCCCGCGGCGATCAGCTCGGTCACCGTGCGGTGCACGTTCAGCGGGTTCCCGTAGCCCGTATCGGCGTCCACGATGATCGGGATGCCGACGCTGCCGCAGATGCGGCGGGCGCGCTCGACGATTTCGGTCTGCGTCAGCAGCCCCAGATCGGGCTCGCCGATGGCCGTCGCCGCCACGCAGTAGCCCGAGATGAACGCCATCGGGAATCCGGCCCGCTCCACCAGCTTCGCGGAAAGCGTGTCGTAGACCCCAGGGAACGCGATCGAGCCGACCTCGTCCAGGACACGATGAATGCGCGTGGTGCCCATAACGGCCTCCTTCCGCCACCGATTCTACGCGCCGGCCGGCGGCGTGCAAGCTTGACGGGGCGGCGGGAAGCGGCTACCATTGCGACGGCCCTCAGGAAAGGAGCATCTCATGCGCGCCACCGGTCTGACTCGTCTGACCCGTCTGACAGGTCTGATAGGCATTCTCTCCGCCCTTCCGGCCCTCGCCGCCGAGCCGCCGGCCTTCGTGTGGCTCGAGGGCGAGGCGCCGACCAAGGTGAGCGGCCTCAAGCCGAACATGGCCGGCTGGGGACGCAAGGAGTTCCTCTCTGAAGAGAAATGGCTCCACATCAGCATGGACCCCGCCGCGGTGGAGAAGGACCTCCCGGCCGAGGGCGGCCTGCTCGAATACGCCTTCGCGGCGCCCAAGGACGCGGCCTACGAGGTCTGGACCCGCATCGGCTTCGAGTTCGTGCGCTCGCCGTTCGAGTGGCGGATTGACGGCGGCGACTGGGCGACCGCGAAGCCGACCGACCTGACGACGGATTGCATGGAGATCGACTTCTGGTGCGAGGTGGCCTGGCTCAAGGTGGGCGAGAAGCAACTGGCCAGGGGCGACCACAAGCTGGAGATTCGTCTGCCAAGGACGAAGGATGACAAGGGGAAGACCGCCCGCATCCTGTTCGCGCTCGACGCCATCTGCCTCACGGCGGGCGAGTTCTCGCCCAATTCGCATTTCAAGCCTGGCGAAGAGAGCAACACCGCACAAGACCAGGAGGCGGCGAAAACCGTCTTCGACCTGCCCGAACCCAAGGCTCCTGACGCCCGCTCGTCCGTGGCGCTCAAGGGCCTCTGGCAGGTCTGCCGCCACGACGAGCAACTGCCCAAGGAGGTGGCCGCGCCCATCGCCGATCTCCCCAAGACACCCCACTGGAAAGCCATCGAGGTGCCGGGCGACAAGAACACGCTCCGCCCCGACTTGCTGTTCGCCCACCGCCTGTGGTATCGCACCCGCATCCGCGTGCCCGATTCGCTCGCGGGGCGCTCGTTTTTCGTCGTCTTCCCCGAGAATAACCTGAACACCACGGTCCTCGTCAACGGCGTGCTGTGCGGGTTCGACAAGAATCCCTTCGCCCGCGTGCAGATTGACGTGACGAAGGGCATGAAGCCGGGCGTCAATGAGCTATGGGTCGGCATCCGCGACGCCTGGTACGGCCGCTCGACCAATCCCAACGACCCGATGAAGCTCCGAAAGACCTTCAACATCCCGCTGAGCTTCTTCCACCAGGGCTTCCAGGACCTGGCCTACCCGATCTGGAACCACGCGCAGTCGGGCATCCTGGTCACGCCCGAGCTCGTCGCGGCCGGACCGGCCTATGCCAGCGACGTCTTCTGCAAGCCGTCGGTCGCGAAGAAAGAGCTGGCCCTCGAAGTGACCGTGAACAACCCGACGGGCAAAGAGCTGACCGGCGAGGTCGTCTGCCAGGCGGTGAACGCAAAGACGGGCGAGGCCGAGAAGAGCTTCGCCCCCAAGCCCTTCACCCTCGCCCCCGGCGCCTCGCAAACGCTCGCTATCGCCGAGCCGTGGGCCAACCCCAAGCTCTGGTGGCCCGACGAACCCAACCTCTATCTGCTCAGGACGTCCGTGTCTGTCCGTGGCAAGTCCGTGGATGTCAGCGACACTCGCTTCGGCTTCCGCGAGTGGGGCTGGCAGGGGCGCGACTTCACCCTCAACGGCATCCCGTGGCACCTGTGGTGCGACTGCTTCACGGCCGGCACGAAGGAGCAGTGGCTGGAGTTCTACCGCAAGACGAACCAGCGGATGATGCGCTTCTGGGGCACCCGCTGGCAGGGCATGCCCCACCGCGAGGCCCTCGACTTCTTCGACGAGAACGGCGTCGTCGTCCGCCGCTCTGGCATCCTCGACGGCGAGGCCATCGGCTACTTCGCCATCGAGCGCGACCCCGACCTCAAGAAGCTCTACAACTCCGAAATCAAGATGCAACTGATGGAGAACTGGCGCGACCAGGTGGTCGCACAGGTCAAGGGCGAACGCAACCACCCCTCCGTGATGATCTGGTCCATCGAGAACGAGTGGCTCTACATCAACTGCATCAACCTCCACGGCGGGCACATGGACGAGTTCGAGCGCGAGGTGAAGCGTGTGGCCGACGCCGTGATGGCCGCCGACCCGACGCGCCCCGTAATGAACGACGGCGGCGGCGCGCACAAGAACAACCAGATGCCCGTCGCCGGCGACCACTACGTCACCGGCCCCTACCACGAGTACCCCGCCCTCGCCTACGACGCCAACACCAAGGGCGGCGGCCGCGGCCGCTGGGAATGGGACCTCAAGCGCCCGCGCTTCATCGGCGAGGATTTTTTCATCACGGGCAACAACCCCGAGTTCGCCTACTTCGGCGGCGAAGAGGCATTCCAGGGCAAGATTGCCACGCGGCCAGCCGCCAGCCTCATGGCCCGCATGCTCATGGAAGGCTACCGCTGGTCCAACCAGTGCGCCTGGCACTTCTGGATGGGCCAGAACGACGCCCCAGGCCAATACGCCTCCTATCCCCCGCGCGCCGTCTTCTGCCGACAGTGGGACTGGACCTTCGGCTCGGGGCAGAAGGTCAAGCGCACCTTCGGCATCTTCAACGACACGCGCTTCGACGACCCCATCTCGTTCACCTGGGCGCTCGCCCTCGACGGCAAGAATATCGCGGGCAAGACCACGGAGCACAAGCTCGCCGCCGGCACCTGCGAGAAGTTCGACGTCGAGATTGACATGCCCGCCGTCACCGCGCGGCAGGAAGGCGAGCTGACGCTGTCGCTCTCGGTGAAGGGCCAGGAGGTATTCAAGGACACCAAGGCGGTCTCCGTGCTCGGCAAGCCCGCGGCCGTGGCCAGGCTCGACGCGAAGAACCTGCTCGTCTTCGACCCGCAGGGCGGCACGGCAGCGTTCCTGAAGGCGAATGGCGTCGCCTTCACGCCGCTCGCCGACCTCAAGGCATTGCCTGAGACAGGCAAGGTGCTGCTGCTCGGCAAGGACGCCCTCGACGCGGCCGAGAGCACCTCCAGCCGCCTCGCCGCCTGGGCGCTCGGCGGCCGGCGCCTCATCGCGCTCGAGCAGAAGAACCCCCTCAAGTTCCAGGCCCTCCCGTGCGAAATGGAGGCCCAGACGAACCGGGGCACCACCGCCTTCGCCGAAGACCTAAACCACCCCGCCCTCCGCGGCCTCGCCCAGAAGGACTTCTTCACCTGGGGCGGCGATGAGCTGGTCTACCGCGACGCCTACGCCAAGCCCACACGGGGCGCCAAGTCGCTCATCCAGTGCCACACGCTCCTTCAGAGCACGGGCCTGGCCGAAGTGCCCGTGGGCGAGGGGCTGATGCTGCTGTGCCAGCTCCTCGTCGGCGAGAAGCTGGCCGACAACGCCGTCGCGCAACTCCTGCTCGTCAACTTACTCGACTACGCGGCGACGTACAAGCTCGAGTTCCGCCAGGTCGTCGCCTGCGCGACCGACCCCACGCTCGCCAAGACCCTCGACGAAATCGGCCTCCAGCACGTCAAGGCCAGCACCCCGCTCGAGGCCCTCGGCGGCGCGGCCAGGGTCGCCATCGTCTCCGCCTCCCCCGCCCACCTGAAGGCCCTCGCCGACAACGCGGCCAAGGTCAAGGCATTTACCGATGCCGGCGGCTGGCTCCTCCTCCACGGCCTCACGCCCGAGGGCCTGGCCGACTACAACAAGCTCGTCGGCTTCGACCACATGATCCGCCCCTTCCGCCGCGAGCGGGTCGGCCTGACCCCCGTCCGCAACCCCCTCATGGCCGGCCTCACCCTCAACGACATCGTGATGTACTCCTCCGAGCGCATCTTCCCCTGGACCCAGGGCAACTACGTCGCCAACGACACCTTCTCCTTCGTCGTGGACTACGAGGACGTGGCCCCCTTCGCCAAGTTCGAAGACCAGTACGACTCCGAGCACCCCGACCGCAATCCCTCGAACCTCGTCAACGGCATGGTCTCAGCCGACGCCTGGAAGTACATCGTCAACCGCCAGGCCCCCGCGGCCGGCCCCCTCGACTTCCCCCTCGCCTTCCCCAAGGAGGTCGAGCTGGTCGAGCTGGAGTGGATCGGCAACACCTTCTACTGGCCGGTGACCAAAGTGCAACTTGTCCCCGACGGCGCGGACGCCAGGGCCGCCACATTCGTCACCCAGCCCACAAACGAGCCTCAAACCTTCCCCATTGACCCGCCGCTCAGGGGCAGGAACATCACCCTCCGCCTCGCCGAATGGCTCAAGCTGCCCGACAAACAGGCCGTCACCGGCCTCGACAACATCCGTCTCAAGGCCAAGCGCCCCCCAGAGTTCTACAAAGCCGTCAAGCCCATGCTCAACATCGGAGCCATGATGGAATACCCGCGCGGCAGCGGCGGCATCGTCCTGTGCAACCTCCTCCTCAAGGACCGCGAGGACGTGCCGGCCAACTACGCTAAGAAGCGCAACATCCTCACCACGCTGCTCCGCAACCTCAAGGCCCCCTTCGCCGGCGGAAAGGCCATCATCGCGGGCGCCAACCTGCACTACACGCCCATTGATCTCTCCAAGCACGCCAACCAGTTCACCGGCGAGCAGGGCTGCTTCGGCGACAAGCGTCTCACCCTCAAAGACCTCCCGACCGGCCGCCAGGTCCTCGCCGGCGTGCCCTACGACATCTTCGAGTTCCGCACCTCGCCCGTCCCCACCATCCTCATGCTCGGCGGCCGCGGCATCCCGGGCAACCTCAAGGAAGAGATTCGCGGCGTGCCCATCGGCCGCAAGGCCGACGCCCTCTTCTTCCTCATGGCCGCCCGACTCGACCAGCGGATGAACCCCAACGACATCAAGCAGAAGAAGCGCTACGAAATGGCCCGCTACGTCGTCACCTACGCCGACGGCAAGACCGAAGAGATTCCCCTCATCGCCGAGATGGACCTCGACGACTACCGCCAGAAAGAGCCGAAAGCCATTCCCGGCGCCCAAATTGCCTGGGTGAAGCCGTACGACGGCACCGACCTCTCCGCCGTCCTCTACAGCAAGCAGTGGAACAACCCGCGTCCGGACGTCGAGATCAAGAGCCTCGACCTCCTCTACGGCCCCGACCGCCGCGGCGTGCCTGCTCTCATCGCCCTCACCGCGGCGACGGGGAGGTGAATCTCCGACACGAAGGTGCTGTTCCAGAGAGGCGGTTGGGATGTGAACTTCCCCCTTCGCCAGGGGTACGGATTGCGCCTCGAACCGACCCGCGAGTCCCCCCTCCCGAACGTTCCAATGCGTTCGGGAGGGTATTCCCGGCGCTCGCCCTTCCCGTTACCCTTCCGAAGGCATTGGAACCTTCGGGAGGGAGAACTCTGGAGCACACGCAGGCCGGAAGGAGGCATGGCGACGACTCCGCACAGCCTTCTGTCGGGGGCTGGGAATCGCTCCAGAGTTGGGCGCGAGAGCGTCCGGACCCCCGCCCCCACGCGGAGCGTAGGGGCGAGCATGATTTCCGACTTCTTTCCTCGTGCCTACGCTCTGCGTGGGGACGGGTTTCTTGGCCGCTCCGCGGCCTCTTCGTCTTCGGCCGGTGGGGTCAGATCTGCATTCTACACTTTGGCGGGACCGGCAGTGGGCATGCGCCGTAAGAGTCTACAATGTGGATCTGGCTCCATCCTTGAGTCGGCCATCGGCCTGCGGGGCGCGGGCGGGGGCCCCGCGCCCCGGGCCGGTGTCACTGGCCGTAGGCGGTAACTTTGAACTTGCCGAAAATGCCGAGCACAAGGGTGACGTGGTAGTCGGCGTACTCGACGGTGGTCAGGCCCCCGTTGGCGGCGGCCTCGCGAATGCCCGCCTCGCCCCACGAGAAGGACAGCCCCGTGAGGATCGGCTCGCGGAAGAACGTGGTTTCGGCGGAGCCCTGCTTGGCGCACACAGGGGTGCGGTGGAAGTTGGTGGTCAATGGCGCCGAGAGCTCTGTCATCAGCAGGCCCGTCGGCGGCCTCACCGGCGTGCGGTAGGACGCGCAGCCCACCAGGCCGAACGCCAGCGCGCAAAGCACTGCGGTCAGCAGATGTGGTTTCATGAGAGTCTCCTCAGCTCGCGCGCGGAGGCTCAGTCGCCATAGACGACGGTCGTGTACTTGGTGTAGAGCCCCAGGACGCTGAGGAACCTGTAGTCTGCGTGGTTGATCGTGGTGATCTGGCCGTTGCGCGCGGCCGCCTGGATGCTGGCGTCGCCGGTCGCGATGAGGAAGAGGATCGAGGACGAGCTCGCCTCGCCACGCTTCGTCCCGAGCTGCGTCTTGTCGCAGTCAATATCCAGCGGCGCCGAGTAGTCGGTGAACCCGATGCCCTGCGGCGGCACCACGGGCGCCTGCCCCATCCCCGCGCAGCCCGCCAACAGCGCCGAGAACACTAGCACCGCCGCAGCGCCGACCAATGCCCTCATGCTCAGCCCCCTTCTCCTCTCGCGGGATGCAACGCCCGGCCGCCCGCCCACCGGGCCGAAGCCGGCGGCCTCCCCCTCCGACGGCGGCGAGAACGCCGTGCGGCGGAGGCCAGTCCTTGCACGTTCCTGAATGATAGCACGCGGCCGGGCGATGTCAAGCGCTTCTGCCCGCGCGGGGCGAGCCGGCGAAGCACGCGATCGGACGGCACACGCGCCGCCCTCTGTGGGGGGCTTGTGGGCGGCTGTGCTACCGGGAACCCGCCGCACACGGGTAGGGACCCCCTGCTATTCCGAATCGCACCCGAGCTTTGACCGCCCTCTCCCGCCATGCTATCGTGTGGGGGTGGCTTCGACCCGAGGTCCCCCGAGGAGATTGGCGATGGCGCACCGTGTGGCGATGGCGGCACTGCTGGCGTTGGCAATGTGCCTTGCGGCAATGGGTTGCGCGATGCGGAGTCCTGCAACGCCGCAGGCGCTTCAGGCCACGGGCCAGGCGGCGCCGGCGGACGGGGCCAGCGGCTATCACGCCATCGCCTTCTACCTGCCCAATCGGCTGGTTGACGTGCTCGACGTCGTGTCGTTCGGCATCGGACTGCCGTGGCCGCCGCACCTGTTTCCCGCGAGCGCGCACGTGAACGCCCACGTCACCCGCGCGTTCCAGCTCGGCGCCGGCCACACGCACGGCGTGTTCATCGGCAAGGATTACCGGCGGCGCTTCACCTGGATGTTCGAGCACAATGAGTTCTCGGTCGGGCCGCTCACCGTGGCGGGGCTCACGTATCGGCACACGGGCGCCGAGGGCGAGGCGGCCGCGAGCCTCGAACGCGCGGGCATGCTGCTGCCCGGCGACGAGCCGTTCGCGCAGGGGCTGATGGACTACTGGGCGGTCGGGGCCAACGTAGGCCTGCTCGTGGCCGCGGCCAAGGTCGAGGTGCACCTGGGCGAACTGCTCGATGCGCTGGCCGGGTTCCTGCTCTTCGACCCAGCGGGCGACGACCTGTAGGCCGGCCGCCGCTATCGCTCGATCTTCACACGCAACTTGGCCTTCGAGAGGCGCAATCCCTCCACGGTGACGAGGCCCCACCGGTCGGCCGTCGCGGTGCCCGACTGAAGCGGCCCGCCCTCCTCCAGCGAAGCCGCGCTCCACTTGAACACATCGCCCGGCTTGGCCCGGAACTTCTGGCAGCGGCGGGGGGTGAGGTCGGTGGTGCATTCGGGGTAGGGGCAGTCGCCGCGCAGCGACAGGGTGATCTCCCAGCGGGCGGGCTCGTCCACGAGGGTCTCGGGCTCCCAGAGCTGGTAGAGGTTGATGCCGCCGCCCTTCTCGGCGTCGGCGTGGTCGCCGTCGCCCGGGCTGTGGTCGAGCGAGCAGCGGCCGAAGGCGGGCAGGCTCTGGTGCAGGCGAATGCGGGGCATGAGTTCGCGCAGCGGCCCGATGGGGCCGGGGCCGTTGCTCGACCAGTTGGCGGCGAAAGCGCGCTTGGTCGAGGCCATGGCGTGGATCATTTCGGGCCAGGGCATGAAGCCGAAGTCGCCGATCGTGTGGGCCGGGTAGGCCCCGTAGGCCGGCCAGCAGAGCCAGTACGGCAACTCGGCCGTGGGATTCTCACGTACCCACTTGGCCAGGTTCATGTACTCCCACTGGTCAATCCCGAGCCAGTTCTTCGAACCCTTGGGATACGGTCCCCACTTCCAGCCGTGCTGCTGAGGCACCTTGCCGATAGCCAGGTTGCAGTGGCCGTTGGACATGACGGCGGAGAAGACGTCGCCGTGGCGCAGCGCCCAGCCGGCGAATTGGCCCCAGATGCTCACGCGCTCGGGGTCCACGAGGAGGTCGGGGCTTGCGACCGCCCACGCGGCGGCGGCGAGCACGCGGCGCTGAGGGTAGTTGTGCACCACGCCGTCGTCGTAGCCGCGCAGGGTGCCGATGCACTCGTGGAAGCCTTGCCACAGGCCGCCTTCGCTCAGGGCGATGCCGAGCGCGCCCAGCACGTGGCGGCGGGCGCCGTGCCAGCCGGGGCTGGCCGACTCGGTGGCCGACCCGCCGTAGGTGCCGAGGTTGAGCATGAGAGGCAGCCGGGTCTCGGGGCCGGGCTTGGGCAGGTCGCGCCAGCGGACAATGTAGGTCTCGGACACCTCGGGCACGTTGGCGTAAGGCGGCTCGATCCAGGAGTTGTACACATCTATGTCACATGCCTTTGCATCCTTGGGGTCCGCCTGCACGGTGCGCTGGTAGACGATGGCTGGGAACGTCGCGGGCCGCTCTTCGATCGGCTCCTTGAGGCCGGCAATCTCTGCCACAGCCTCGCGTCCGTCCACCGACGCCGTGACGGCGTAGTAGTGCTTCCCTGGCTTTGTCGCGGTGAAGACGGCGAGGCCCGTGGCCCGCGGCAACGGTTCGGCGTTGCTCACGATGCGGTAGCGGGTCATCACGTGGTTCAGGGCCAGATTGTAGCCGGGGCGAAGGGGCGAGTTCTTCGTTGGCGTGCCCTGATTGGGGTGTTCGGTGTTGCGGATCGCCTTGAGGTTCCAGCACGACACGACCTCGGGCACCTCGCGCGCGAGTTCGGCCTGCCCGAGACTGGCCACGGTGATGGGCTGGGCGTGGCGATAGACCCGGTAGACGAGCCGCCGCTTTGCGCGGGCGTCGAGCACCGCCTTGTCGAAGTCGGCGAAGGCCGGCGCGTCGTCGCCCACCACGTCCTCGATCTCTCGCCAGGTCACAAAGGTCTGGCCCGACTGGTGGAGGGCCCTCACGTCGGTGACCGGCCTGATCGGGTCCTCGCCTTCGCCCAGGCGGCTCACCTCGAGCGACGCCTTTGAGAAGTCCACGCCGCCGCTCTCAGCGATCTTCAGACCCTGGTTGCACTTGGCATCGGCGACCCAGGCCTGCGCGGCGGCTGTCGCATCGAAACTCACGTAGTCCGGCGGCAGGAGCTTGAGCGGTGGCTCGTTCCCCACGCCGATCGGCACAACCCTCACCGCCACGCCCGTCCTGTGCCCGCGCTGGGGCACGCGCAGGATGGCCCGCAGCACCCTCGTCTCCTGCCCGAGCGGCGCGAGATCGAAGCGGAGGACGTCGCCAGTAACCTTGCCCTGGAGAGGGGTTGTGATGAAACTCTGGGCGCCGATGGCGCAGGCCGCGAGAAGCCATAGGCCGAGAAGGGTGCGTCTCACAGGTCACCTCCCTTCTCCGCGGCGCGGCGGACGACCAGGCGGCCCGGCTCGCCGAACGTGAATCCCTCCAGCAGGATATGGCCGTTCTCATCCACTGTGGCCTCTCCCTGAACCGTCTTGCGCGGCTCGCGGGGGTCGGGAGCCGTCCAGAGCAGCCTCTCCCCCGGTGGCGGGCGGAACTTCCGCGTGTTCCGAACCGCTACGTCGCAGGTGACCCTGCCGGCATAGGCCACTCGGTTCGCACAGTAAGTCGTTATTTCTAAACGGTTTGGCTCGTCCACCACCGCCTCGGAATCCCACCGTGGGCGCGTGTTGAGACGCCCTCCGCCGCTGTAGCCGCGCTGGCCGGTGTCGAAATGCTTTGGAAAGAAGTCAGGGTTCGGCCCGCGGTCCTTCGGGTTGCAAGCGAGCAACGGACGGTCCGACCTCGGCTCGAAGGGGTGCTCGCCCTCCTCGATGCCGACCGGGAGGTGAAGATGAGCCGAGCTTCCCCAGAAGAACTCCGCCATAAAGGCATTATGGGTTTGGAGATATGCCTTCATGAGGTCGCTCTCCTGCTTCCAGGTCAAGTGCTGGCTTCCGGCCCCAAGTGAGAGGAAGGGCATCGTCGTCTTCCGCCCGTTCGCGAGCACGTAGGCCACGAGATCCAACTCCTCCCAGATGGGCTTGCCGCTCTCGGCCTCGAGCTTCCATTCGGCCTTGCCCCAGACGGCATCCATCTCGGACCTCAGCGTCTTGCGCTTGCCATAAAGCTCGTATTCATAAGGAGTTAACTGCGGATTCGGATCGGGTGAGTCCTCCGCCATCACGTAGGCGATGCGCCCCGGCCGGCGGAGGCCATATTGCAGGGCCGCCGTCCCGCCCCACGGCCCGCTCCCGCCACAGGAGACGCGCCCCGCATCGGCCCCGAACGCCCTGAGCGCCCAGGCGAGCATGCCATCCACACGTAGCCCGAAGTACTGGCGGATTAGGCCGTTACGAAACGGCTTGAGCGTGCCGAGGGCCTCGTGGTAGCCGTAGCCGAACGATCTCCACGGGGCGTCGTGCGGGGACAGCAACACCGTGTCTTGCCGATGGGGCCACGGGGGTTTGAGCCAGCGCTGGGTGGCGTCGTGGAAGAAGATGCTCAGCCGCTTCTCCTTGGCATTACTATAGTTACGCGGGACAAAGACGCCCCAGTTGGCGCACTGCCCCGGCAGGTTCGCCAAGGGCGGCGCGACCCATTGCACGTAGTGGCGACGCTCGCCCGGGTAGTCGAAGAACACCGTGACGTCGGGCCTGCCCTGAAGCACCGGTTCGCCGGTCCCAACCGTCTCCTCCACGGGCCCGGAGCAGGCAACCTGCGCCCCCGATGCCTCGCCATTGACAACGCAAAGCACCGCGTACCAAGCCTTTCCAGCCGCGGCTGGATGATGGACGAAGAGACCCGTCCGCGGCGGCAGCGGCTCGCCGTCCTGGATGCACAGCCGCTGGATCGGCACCTGGCCCATCTCGGGCATGTCCGGATGGTACTTCGAGAAGTAGTCCTGGCGGGCCAACTGCTTCGCGAAGTCCATGTCATCTATCGCTTTACGGCGATGTAGCGCGATGAGCTGGTCCACCGAGCGGGCCAGGACGTTGTAGCCCGACATCGGCGGCACATCCGCCAGCCACTCGGCTTGCGGCAGCGAGGCGGTCGTGATCGGCTCCGTGTAGCGGAAGACGCGGTAGCGGACCTCGCGCTCCTCGTCCATCGCGTCCAGCCGCTTCCTGAGGTCGGCCCAGGTTGGCGCGGGGTCGAGCGACCGGTCGTCAGCTTCTTCGAAGACGATGAAGGTCTGCCCGGCCTTGTGCGCGTGCGCAGTCACTTTCCGCCACGACTGTTCACTTTTCGCCACGCCCTCCACGGTGAGATCGAGGTGCGCGGCAGCCAGGTTGCCCTTCGGGAACGACTTCACCAGGAACCCGCCGTTGGGCTGGCCCGCGGCCCAGGCGCGCACGGCCTCCGTCGCATCGAAGCGATCGAACCAGGGCGGGCGGAGCGTCAGCGCCCTCGCCTGCTCGGTGCCGGCGAGGGCCACCACTTCGACGGGCGCGAGGGCATCCTCCTCTCTCCCAGTAATCTCGCCCGACCGCGGGATGAAGAGGTCGGCGCGGTGGACTCTCGCCCCCTTCGGCACCTCGAAGCGCAGAACGCCCGCCGGCGACCCGGCCGCCGGCGCGAGCCGCCGGAACGCCACCGCCGCCTCCGTCGCGCCCCAGACCATCCACACGGCCAGCAGGCAGCCAGTCGCAGGTTTCATGGCAGGTTCCCCCTCAGCGGCGCCGGCCCACGGTCGCGGACGCGCCCGAGCCCAGATCAAGGAGCCGCCCCAGCATTGTGCGGGCCGGGCGCCTGGCCGGATTCTACGCCTTGCTTCCCGGTTTTTCAAGGCCGACAGGATTTCGGGGGCTCCCCAACTAAGGAGGCGTTTCTCGACAGGCGGGACGCTTGTCGCTACACCGGAAAGCGCAAGCTGATTCGCGGCCGGAGTAGTAAGAGAACGAAACCAGGGCATGTCAGGGGGGAGCTATTGATTCCCAGCCGAAAAGCCTATAATGGCCCCCCGGAGAGTCGAGGAGAGAACAGGAGCCAATCCCGATGAAGATGTTTGCGGCACTGGTCGCCCTCTTCGCCGCGGCGCCCGGCCCGGCCGTCGAGGCCCCTTGTCCCGAGCCAAAGCCGGCCTTCGACCACGCGGCGATTGACCGCACGCTGAAGGAGCCGCGCTACGGCTCGCTGAAGCCGGCCTATCGCTTCCTGGCCCTCGGCCCCGAGGGAAAGACGATCGTGGCGCTCGTGGCCGACGAATCGAAGGGCCTCGGCTCAGGCGTGGACCGTATCTATGTTGACCTGAATGCGAACCGCGACCTCACGGAGCCGGACGAGTGTTTCGTCCTCGACAAGCCCAGCCCGATGAGGGAGGTGAAGGGGCAGCCCCTCGTCACCTTCCACGTCACGGCCTGGGGCGGCGGCCTGGTGAAGGAGCGGAAGCTCGACGTGCCCGACCCCGCACTCGACTACTCCCTCGCCGTCGTCAGCTCGTTCCTCGAGCTCACCGCGGCGGCCAAGGACGGCTCGTGGCGGGTCAAGCTCTCGTGCTCCGACGCCACGGTGCCCTGGGGCACACTCAAACGCGAGGCGCCCGTTTTCCGCGTCGGCGGCAGGGAATTCTCGCTCCGCAACGAGGACTTCGTCGTCACCCTCCAGGGCGGCCGCAAGGCCAGCGGGAACGGCGTCGGGGCCACGCTGCGCCCCGGGGCGAGGATCGAACTGGACGGCGCGGTGCCCTTCTTCGCCGGCTCCTCGCCCTCGGTCGTGTTCGCCCAGGGCCACTGCTGGGTCTCGGGCGGCGTCCGCGGTGTCCGCGGCTGGCTCGAGACGCCCGGCGAGGCCGACGCGCCGCACATCACCCCCGTCGTCTTCCGCGACTACTGAGGGGGCTGCAAGAGGAGCAGTTCGCTCCTCACCAAGTTCCATCGCCCCGGGCCGTCGCACGTCGTCATCGCACTCGACGCCGGCCCGGCCCTCGGCACGTTCGTCAAACGGATGCCGTTCACTTTCGAGAACCCCGACTTCGGCAAGCCCGTGCCCGAGCTGCCCGCCACCGCCGAGCTCCGCAAGCAGCACCCGCAGGCCACCGTCGTCGAGCTGTGGCAGGGCGCGCCGCTCCCGCAACTGGGCATCGCCTCCTACGACGGCGCACGCGACGTCTATTTCGGCGACGGCCGCCCGGAGAAGAGCTTCGGCGGCTCGTGCACCAACAGCGGCACTGACCTCTCCTACGGCGACGACCTCCGCTACCAGCTCCACCTCGGCGGCGAGGGGCGGCGGACCCTCGTCGCCTTCGACCTCTCCATGCTCCCCCGCGACACCCGGCTCGCCAAGGCTCTCCTCGCGCTCAACGTCGAGGAACTCGACCGCAAGGCCGACCGCAACTACCGCGTCGTCGCCCTCAAGCGGCGCTGGAGCGAAGCCGTCGTCGGCGTCATGGGCGGCCTCAACGCCACCAACAGCCCCAATCCCCTCGGCGGCCGCAAACTCTACCCCGTCGGCGACACCGAGAACTGGGAGCAGCCTCTCTACGCCGGCCCCTCCGACCGCCAGCCCGAGCCCGTTGACTTGATCACCATCGAGAAGACCGGCTGGTTCGCCCTCGACCTCACCGCCCCCGCCCGCAAGTGGCTCAGCGGCGAGTGGCCCAATTGCGGCATCGCCATCGAGCCCGTCGCCGGAAACTGGGTGATGGGCAAGCACGACGTGCGGATGACCGCCTCCGACCACCCCGTGGACCCCGCGCTTCGCCCCCGCCTGGTCCTCGTCCTCGACGGCGCTCCCCAGCCCGCCCCGCATCAGGTGAGGGAGCAGAGCGCCGACCTCACGGCGGCTTTCCGGCAGGCGAGGGAGAGCGGGCGGATGATCCTCTGCCACGTCCTCGCCGCCAGCTCCCTCACCAGCCGCCGGTTCGAGGCCATGCTTAGCGCCACCCCCGCCATCTCCGAGCTTGCGCGGCGCGACTTCCTCGAGGTCCACCTCGACGCCGAGAGGCCCGAGCACGCCCCCTTCCTCAAAGCCCACGGCGTCCGCCGCTTCCCCACCACCCTGTTCGTCTCGCCCCGCGACCCTGACGGCCAGCACCTTGCGCTCATCGAGCCCTTCGACTACGATGCTCCGGCGGGCCTTCTCCGCAGCGCTTACGAGTTCGAGCAGCTCTACTCCCGCGCCCTGCGCGATGCCGTCAACCACATCCGCCGCTGAGCAAAGAGCAGGCAATAGACTTGACCGCCGATTGCGCGGATGGGAAAGACAGACCAGGAGAGAGCAGTGGACAAGGGTTTATTGCACGAGGAGCTGACCGAGGGCATAATCGGCTCGGCGATGGCGGTGCTCAATGAACCGAAGCCCGGCCTCGGCGAGAAACCCTACGAGAATGCTCTCGCCATCGAGTTGCGCTGCCGCGAGCATCGGGGTGACCAGCAGAAGCAGTCCCCTGTCTGCTATCGGGGCGAGTTTGCCGGCACCCTGGTCCCCGACATGATCGCGGACGATCTGGTCGTTGTTGCCCCCAGAGCAGTAACCGCGTAACCCGCGGTCGAACACCTTCGGCCGTTCTTCGTCGTCCCTGAAAGGAGTGGGCCAATGAAGCGTGCACAGTTCTCTCGCCGGCGGTTTCTGGCGGCCTCGGCCACGGCTGTGGCAGGTCCGTGGTTCATCCGGTCTTCTGCCTTCGGGGCCAACGACCGCCTCGGCATGGGCTTCATCGGCCTGGGCGGACGCGGCAGCGGCATCCTGCGCTCGTTCGTGCGGGAGGGTGTCTCCGAGGCCATCGCCGTGTGCGACCCCTGGCGCGACCGGGCCGAACGGATGAGCCAGTCCCTCCCCAGCAAGCCCTACCCGACCACCGACTTCCGCGACGTGGTCTCGCGCGACGACGTGGATGCCGTGACGATCGCCAGCCCCGACCACTGGCACGTGCTCCAGTCCATCGCGGCCTTCAAGAACGGCAAGGATGTCTACTGCGAGAAGCCGCTCTCCGTGACCATTCGCGAGGGGCGGGCGCTGGCCGATGCGGCCCGCCGTTACGCCCGCGTATTCCAGCACGGCACGCATCAACGCTCCTATCACGGCTTCCGCCACGTGTGCGAGCTGGCCATCAACGGCTACCTCGGCCAGGTGCACACCATCCGCGTGTGCGAGCGCGGCGGGCACCAGAGCGGCAACCGCGCGCCCGCGCCGCCGCCGCCCCAGCTTGACCACGAGATGTGGCTCGGCCCCGCCCCCTGGTCGCCCTTCATGGGCCAGAGCGTCGGCGGCGGCGGCTGGCAGTTCCGCTCCGACTACACGGCGGGCTGGATCTCCGGCTGCGGAGTCCACCCCCTCGACATCGCCCAGTGGGGCAACGGCACCGACCGCACCGGCCCGCTCGAAATCGAGGGCACCGGCACCTTCCCCACCGACGGCTACAACGACACGGCGATTGACTGGAACGTCACGTTCCGCTACGCCAACGGCGTGAAGCTGATCTTCACCAGCACCCACAACGACGTGAACTCGCCCGAGGTCGGCGCCCGCTTCGAGGGCACCGAGGGTTGGGCCATGGCCCAGGGCAACGCCGCCTCGTACCTCGCCCAGCCCGAATCGCTCCTCAAGGTGCAGTTCAAGGCCAGCGACGTCCGCCTCACCGAATCCCGCGACCACTCGGGCAACTTCCTGGACTGCGTGCGCACCCGCCACGAGACCGTGGCCCCGGCCGAAGTGGCCCACCGCTCCACCAGCCTGTGCCTCCTGGCCGATATCGCGTTGCGACTGAAGCGCCCGCTCAAGTGGGACCCCGACAAGGAGCAGTTCGCGGGCGACCCCGAGGCCAACCGCTGCCTCTCGCGGGCCATGCGCGAGCCGTGGAGGCTGTGAGGCAGGGGGCATGGGTCGAGTGGCAACTGCGGCTTGCACGGCAGTATCTCAGTGATACAATGAAAGACAGACAGCGTGGGCAACGAGTCCTTCCGGAGAGACCTCAAATGGCCGCCACGGCAGAGCAGTTCCTTGTAGATGCCAAGGGCAGGAGGACGGGCGTCGTCCTCCCGCTGAAGCGGTACGCGGCGCTGATGGAGGACCTCCACGACCTGGCCATCGTCGCGGAGCGGAGAGACGAGGAACCCATCAGTCTCGAAGAAATGAAGCGGCGGCTGAGGAAGGATGGCCTCCTTTAGAGTCATTCTCAAGCCCTCCGTTCACAAGGACCTCCGCCGTCTCCCCCAGGCCGTGGTCCGCCGCGTCATGGCCCGCATCGAGGCACTCGGCGACGATCCCCTTCCCCGTGGGTCCCTCAAGCTCTCAGGTTCCCAGCACCTGCATCGGCTGCGCGTGGGTGACTACAGGGTCATCTACGGCTTCGACAGCTCGGCCGGCGAGGTCGTCGTCCATCACGTGCGCCCACGCAGCGATGCGTACTGGGACCTCTGATGCTGCCACGGTCTCGTGCCCAACAACTCCACCACTGAGGAGACATACCATGGACTTCGATACGGCCTGGGGGTACCTCCGCAAGCACACACCGTTGAGCCTGGTGACATCGGGCGGCACGCCGTTCAGGGTTGACGTCTCGGACGCCTCCATCGCGTACAAGTCCGATAGGGACCAGAGGCGCACACAAAGTAAGGATAACTTCGAGCTCTACTTCCGCATCTGGTTCGGTCGGGGCCGCCGAGACCGAGGCTCCTTCCCCAACTTTGGCACGGACCGGTCTCCCTCAGCGCGCTTCCGTTACTTCTCTTCTGTCTTCCGTCATCTCGAGACCTTGTCCCTGTAGGCAGAACCCACAGTGTCGCATCCCGCCATTCCCGCCCACTGGCGCTGGTTCGCCGAGGCGCGCTTCGGGATGTTCATTCACTGGGGGCCGTATGCGGTCTATGGCCGCGGCGAGCAAGTGCTGTTCCGCGAACATCTCGCCCAGCGCGAGTACGCGAGGGCGGCGTGCCGCTGGAAGCCCGACCGCTTCGACGCCTCCGAATGGGCCGCGGTGGCGAAGGATGCGGGGATGCGCTATGCCGTCCTCACCACCCGCCATCACGACGGCTTCTGCCTGTGGGACTCCGCGTTCACGGACTATTCGTCGGCCGCGCAGGCGCCGAAGCGCGACTTCGTGCGCGAGTACGTCGAGGCGTTCCGCGCCGCGGGCCTCCGCGTGGGCCTCTACTACTCGCTGGCCGACTGGCGCGTGCCCGCTTACTGGGAAGGCCCGGCCCACGACCCCGAGGGCTGGACGGCGTTCCGCGAATACGTGCACAACCAGGTCCGCGAGCTGTTGACGAACTACGGGCGGATTGACGTGATGTGGTTCGACGGCGCCTGGCCCCACGATCAGCGCGCCTGGGGCAGCGAGGGCCTCGTGAGGATGATCCGCCAGCTCCAGCCCGGCATTCTGATCAACAACCGACTCGGCGTGGCCCCACCCGATGCCGCGCCCTCCGCCGATGGCGGCCTGGGGGCGGGCGAATCGCGCCTCCTTGGTGACTTCGGCACGCCCGAGCACCACATCACCGCCGACCCGAGCCGCCTGTGGGAGAGCTGCCAGGTGAGCACGTGGCGCCTGTGGGGTTACGCGATCGGCGAGCGCTGGCGGCCGGCCGACCTGTTGCTCGACATGCTCGTCGAGGCCGCGAGCAAGGGCGGGAACCTGCTGCTGAACGTGGGGCCCAAGCCCGACGGCCAGCTTCCGCTCGAATTCGTCGAGCGGGCGCGCGCCATCGGCGAGTGGCTGCGCGTCCACGGCGAGTGCATCTACGGCTCCGAGGCGGGCGAGGTCTGCGAGTTCATCACCTATGGCCGCCAGACGCGCAAGGGCAACAACCTGTACCTCGTCATCCGCTTCTGGGATGGGCGGCCGACCCTCGCCCTCGGCGGCCTGGCGACGCGGGTGCTGCGCGCGACGCTGCTCACGACGGGCCAGCCGCTCGATTTCACGCAGACCGCCGACCACGTGACGCTCCGTGGCCTGCCCGCGGAGCCCCCGACGCGGCTCTTTCCAGTGATCAAGCTTGAATGCGACGGCCCGCCGAAGCCCTGCGCCTGGGCCGCCGACCGGCTCTGGTGTGGCGACCCGCGCCGCATGACCTGCTGGGCCGCGGCGCGAGGCAGAACGGCGCAGGCCGATGGGGATTCGGCGGGGCGCACCTGAGGAAGGCACTGCAAACAGTGATGGTGGTGCGTTCTCGCCATAGGAGAGGGTGTACGCGTGCGGATAGAGGAATTGCATAGTTGTTCAAGTATGCAATTCCTCTGCGCGGCAGGAGGGCCCGGGACGGGGGGCACCGCGCCGAGCTCTCTGGTCGCCAGGCGAATCGGGGCATGGACAAGGAGAGGTGACAGTCGCTACGACCGTCCCGACGGGTTCCTGCGGCAGGCGACGAGGATGGCGGGGGTGTGGCGGCGGAGGAGGCGCGTCGTCACGTGCAGGTAGCCGAACAGCGGGAACAGATACCGCACGGCACCGAGCCATTCGACCACCCGAAAGTGCTTCGCCGCCCACCCGAGCCAGCGGCGGCGAGGCCACTTGCGCACGTGGGTGGGGTCGCGGTCGAGGGCGCGGATGATGGGGCCGCTGAGGCCGTCGTAGACGGGCACCACGAAGAGAAAGGCGCCGCCAGGCGCAAGCTGCCCGGTCACTGCCGCGGCCACGGCATCGAGGTCGGCCACGTGCTCCAGCACGTCGAAAGCCGTCACTACGCCGAACGCGCCGGGGAACACCCCGCGGTCGGTGGCGCTGGCGACCTTGAACGCCCCGCGCGGATGCCGCTGGGCGGCCTGGGCGATGGCATGATCGCTGATGTCGGAGCCACAGATCTCCCACGAGGGGTCGAGGGTGGCCAGGAAATCGCCGAAACCGCAGCCGAGGTCGTGGATGCGCCGCGGGGTGCCCGCCGCCGTGTGCCGCTCGACCATGCGGGCATAAAACCGCAGCTTGCGCGGCGGGTTCTGCCGCGCGTATTCGCGGTAGTATGTCCGATAGTAGTCAGCGTCGAAGGGAGAGGTGGTCATGTGCAGAGGACCTTGTGGGGACCCTGGAGGGGATGATTGGATGGGTGGATGGGGGGATGAAGGAGAGAAGCCGGCTCTCTCTGACATCCATCCACTCCTCCATGTATCCTCCTCCGCTATCGCCCCAGGCGTCTTCGCAGGGCCAGCCACAGGGTGCGCACGATGGTCCGGCCGACGCGCAGCTTGCTGGCGCCGCCCTTGAGGTCGTAGCGCAGGATCAGCGGCACCTCGCCGAAGATCACGCCCATCGTGCGCAACTTGAGCAGAATATCCACCATGCACTGGAAGCCGTCCTCGCTCACGAGTCCGCGGCCCATCTTGGCCACGGCGTCCTTGAGCACGCGGCCGCGATAGCCGCGGTAGCCGCACGTGTAATCGCGCACGCCGTGGGTGGGGAACACGACGCGCATCATCAGGCTCGCGGCATAGCTGAGGAACCGGCGGTGCAGCGGCACGCCGCGCACGTAGGAGCCGGCGCGGTAGCGCGAGGCGATGACCACCTCGTTGCCCTCCGTGATGCGCTGCACGATGCTGTGGATGAGGCCGGGCGTGTGCGTGTTGTCGGCGTCCATGGCCACCACGATATCGTCGTCGGCGGCCATTTCGGCGGCGGCCATGAGGCCATCGCGGATGGTCGCGCCGAGCCCCTGGTTGCGCTCGTGGCGGAGAACCCTGACCGGCATGTGCCGAGCGTGGTCCTCAGCCACGCGGGCCGTCGCGTCGCGGCTGCCGTCGTCCACCACGATCACCGCGTAGTCCTCGCCATCCTCGAACATCGCCTGGTCAATGCGCTCGAGCAGCGCGCCGAGGTTCGCCTCCTCGTTGTAGGCGGGCAGGACGACGAGGATCTTCCTCCGAGGACGTCGCCAGGGAGGAGAGGCCGTGGCGCTCATGTCGGGTTTCTCTCCACAGGGGGATGCATGGAGGAATGGATGATTGGATGAATGAGGGCAACGAACGCCCTCTTGCCTCTTTCTCATTCATCCATCCACCCATCCACTCAACCTCTCATCTTCTCAAGGACCCCCACTATGCGCCTCGCCGCCTGGCCGTCGCCGTAGGGGCTGACGGCGAACTGGCGGCGGGCGTACTCGGCCTCGTCGGTGAGCAGCAGGCTCACGCGGTCCACGATGGCCTCGAACGAGGTACCGACCAGCTCGGCGGCGCCTGCTTCGACTGCCTCGGGGCGCTCGGTGGTCTCGCGCGTCACGAGGACGGGCTTGCCCAACGAAGGGGCCTCCTCCTGCACGCCGCCCGAGTCGGTGAGGATGAGCGTCGCGCGCTGCATGAGCCACACGAATTCAGGATAGGCGGCCGGCTCGGTGAGGTGGACGTTTGGGCGGCCCGACAGCATCTGCCTCACCGGCACCAGCACATGGGGGTTCAGGTGCACGGGATAGAGGAAGGCCACGTCGGGGAATCGCTTGGCGAGGGTGGCGATCGCCTGGCAGACAGCCTGGAGGCCCGGCCCGAAGTTCTCGCGGCGGTGGCCCGTGACGAGCACCAGGCGGCGCGAGCCGAGCGCGGCGTGCCTGCGCTCCCAGTGCTCCGAACGGGCGCGCTCGCGTTCGACGGTCCACAGCAGTGCGTCAATCACCGTGTTTCCCGTCACGTGCACAGCGGCGGGCGGCACGCCCTCGGCGAGGAGGGCATCGGCCGCGCGGCGCGTGGGGGCGAAGTGCACGGCGGCGGAGAGGCCGACGATGCGGCGGTTGAGCTCCTCGGGCCAGGGCGCGCGCAGATTGCCGGTGCGGAGGCCGGCTTCCACGTGCGCCAGCGGCACCGAGCGGTAGAAGGCGGCGAGGGAGGCGGCCATCACGGTCGTCGTGTCGCCCTGCACCACCAGGCAGTCGGGCTTCAGCTCGGCGAGCAAGGCGTCAATGGCCGGCAGCGAGGCGCTCGTCAGCTCGGCCAGCGACTGGCCGGGGCGCATCACGTCGAGCTGGCGGTCGGGTCGGAGGCCGAAGTACTCGACCACGGGCTCGAGCAGCTCGCGGTGCTGGCCGGCGTCGCACACGATGGGGTCAATGGCCTCGGGCCGTCGGCGGCACTCGAGCACCACCGGGGCCATCTTGATCGCCTCGGGCCGCGTGCCGAAAAGAAGCAACGGACGCAACTTGCTCATGCCACGAAGAATACTCGGTTTGCCGCCGCCTGTCCAGCGCGAGAGTTCTTGAACAGGGGTCTGGGGAGGAACTGTCTTTCAAGAAGTTCCTTCCCAGTTCCTTCAATGCATCGGCTGTGGGCCGCGTTCGGCGACGGCGAGGATGTGGGGGTCGGGGATGCGAATGTCGGGGTCCAGCTCCGTTGCGCGTCGGAAGGCCTTGGTGCCTTCCTCGATGGCGTGGCGGCGGGCCGCCTCGTTGGGCGTTACGGCCGACCAGAGGGCGAAGCCGAGGTTGAAATGGTAGTCGGCCTGGCTGGGGTCGCGTGCGATGGCGGCGCGGAAGGCGTCGGCCGCGCGGGCGAACCAGGCGCCGGCCGCCTCGGGGCCCCGGGCGCTGGTGGTCCAGGCCGCGATGCGCAGGTACAGGCAGCCCTGGTTGTAGGGGGCGTCGCCGCTCTTCGGGCTGGCCAGGGCCGCCTGGCGGAAGTGTTCGCCCGCGCGCTCCCAGATCGCCGTGAGCTCGTCAGCGCGGCTGTGGGCGGCGAGGTCGCACAGCAGACGGCCGGCCTCCAGGTGCAACGCCGCATCGCCGGGGCGCGTGGCCAGCTTGTCCTCGACGGCCTTCACTTTCGCGCGGGCATCGGCGGCGGCTTGCTCGCGTTCGCGCTCGAACTCCACGAGCACGCTGTCTTTGACCTTGTAGACCTCGATGCCCGGCCCCTCGCGCCAACGGCTGGGGAGGAAGCGGACCAGTCGCTCACCGAGAGCGACGAGCCGTGCGTGGGCCTCGGAGCGGCGTTGCGCAGCCTCGGGCGTCAGGTGCACCGTCGCCGCCGCCGTGTCGCTGAGGACGAAGTGGGTGATGCCGTGCCGCTTCAGATAGCCGCGGTCCACCTTGTCGTAGAAGCCGAACCCGGCGTCTATGACGGGCAGCGAGTCCTCGGCGGTGGACTCCAGGCTGTCGTAGTCGCGGAGGATATAGCCCGGCGGCTTCAGCAGGTTCCTCTCCAGCCAGGCCCTCGCGAGCTGCCGCGTGCCGGGCTGCCAGAGGCGAACGATCTCCTCCGCGCTCCGCAGCGCGGAGGGCACAAGGCACAGGACGAGCAGCGCGCCCCCCGCCCATCGCCGCCACGCGCCGATCCGGGCAACTGGCGCCGCCGCGAGCACCGCCATCGCGGGCACCAGCGGCAGCAGGTAGAACGGCTGCTGCACCGCCCACAGCGACAGCATCGCCACCGTGGCCACGACGACTGAGCCGACGACGGCCAGGGCCGCCCATTGCCTCTCGCGCCGCCACACCACGGCGCCTATCACGGCGAGCACCATGACCGCCGGCGTCACCCAGCTCAGCGCCTGGTCCCACAACTGCACCAGCGCCGGCGCCTGGGGCAACGCCTCGGGGTTCGGCGGGCGGGCGATGAGAATGCGGTAGCCCTCCCCCACGCTGCCGAGCTTGAGGAGCGTGTAGGGCGACGTGACAGCAAAGGCCACGATGCTGCACGCCGCGGCAACCCACAGGTGCGGGTCCGCCAGCCGCCTCCACCACGCCCGGCTGCTGGGAGCGGCCAGATGGGCGACGAACACCGGCGCGGCAGCCACGATGCCGCTGTACTTCGACGCCACGGCCAGGCCCACCGCCACGCCGGCCCACACGTAGAGCCGCCGCTGGGGCGCCTCGGCCAGGCGCCATGCCAGCAGGGTGGCCAGCGCCACGAACATCGCCGACATGATATCGGGCTTGGCGACGTGCGAGAACTGCACGTGCAGCGGCGCGACGGCCAGGATGAGCGCCGCGGCGAGCGCGCCGCCCACGGGCAGGATGCGGCGGGCGAGGCGATACACCAGCCACACGGCCAGCACGCCCGTCGCCGCGCTCACGAGCCGCCCGGCCACGTAGGGCACCCACTTGCGGTCCACGGAATCGGGGACGACGAGCGACACCAGGGGATAGGTTGCCGCGATCGAGTAGCGGTAAAGGCCGGGATGCACGTAGGGCGCGCCGGGGTCCAGCGTGCCCTCGGCCCACATGCCCACGGCCGACTGCACGAAGTCCCACTCGTCCACGTGGAAGAAGCGCGGGTTCGACAGCCCGAGGGGCACCACGCGGAGCAGGGCAGCCAGGAGGAGGACAGCGTAGAGAGCGATCGGGGCTTGACGATTGCGGATTGCGGATTTCAGAGCAGCCATCGCGGCCCTCGTCCCCAAGCCACTCCCAGCCGCCTTTCGCTCTCCATGCAGCCCACGTCACTCGGCGATCCGGCAGGCCGCCACGTCGTCGAAGCCCAGGCCGCGCAGGCGGAGGCTCAGGGTCTTCTCCTCGCGGGCGTCGAGGGCGCCGACCTCGAGGGTCTCGCGTGCGACGACCTCGCGGCGGCGGTTGAGCACCTCGACCGCGAGAGTGGGCAGCTCATCGGTGTCGCGGGTGCTGCGGAGCGTGATGTGCAGGCTGGTGCCCCAGATCTCCTCGACTTTCTGGCCGCCGGTGACGCGCACGTTGCGGACGGGCAACCGCCCGGTCACCTGGAGACGCATCGAGCGGTGCTTCGCCTGGCGGGCCGCCTTGAGGAACGCCTCGGCTGCGCCACAGGGGATGGCCAGGGCCATGCCGCTGCCCACAGATGGCTTCACCACCGCCACGGTCACGGCCACCACGTTCCCCGCGGCGTCCACCACGGGCCCGCCGCTGTTGCCGGGGTTCACGGCCGCGTCGAGCTGTACCTGGCGGAGCGTGCCGGTGTCGTCGTCGTGGCGCAGCGCCGAGATGGTGCCTGTGGTCAGGGTGACCTCGAGGCCCGGCTTGGCGCCGAACGGGAAGCCGGCCACCCACACCGGCTGGGTGAGTTGGAGCGAGCGTTCGGTGGCGAACCGCAGCATGTGGACGGACGGCTGGTCGGTGCGCAGCAGGGCGAGGTCGAGGTCCTCATCGCCCGCGACCACATCGGCGTTGGCGAGCTTGCGCGTCTTCGGGTCGGCGCCCATCACCAGCGTCACCTTGGCCCCGCCTTCGGCGGCGTTCTTGATGACGTGGTAGTTGGTGAGCACCTCGTTGCGGCCCACGAAGAAGCCCGAGCCGGCGCTCCCCTCTCGGCCCTCGATGGCCTGGATGAGCACGCAGGCCGCCGCCACGCGGTCCACCGTGCTCTTCGGCAGCGCCCCTGCCTGCGCCGCCGGAGCCAATGCGAACAGGATAGCCATCAAGTGCACGGGTCTCACCAGCGCGCTCCAGAATTGTCCTCTCCCCTGCATCATACCTCCGCCCCAGGGGGATTTCAAACCCTCATCTTTGCCCACATGTCAGGGCCCGTAGCCCGCGAACGCGGGCGACCAGGCCGTAGCCCAGGGCGACCCTCAAATGCCCCCTCGGGGGCTAAAGCAGGTTCTCGAGAACATGCGGGCAAGGGTAAGCCCCGTGGGAGAGGGAGCAGGTGGGCATGTTCGGGGCAGGCCCTTATGTGATGGTGATGGGGGTCTGGTGGATGGCGTTGTTGCCGGCCTTGGGGAAGGGGCGCGGCATGGGCTGAGCAGCGCCATTGGCGTCAATCGTGCGGCAGCGCAACTGATAGCGCCCGGCGGCGAGGCCGGGCGCCAGCGCGGCCCAGTGGACGATGGTGTAGCGGAGCGGCCAGGTGCGCGGCTTGCCCGTGGCCGGGTCGAACTGGAGGGGGATGGGCGGCAGCTTGCCGTCGGGCAGGCCCCCGCCCCAATCGCTGGGCGGCGGCAGCACCTCGGCGTCGCGCCAGTCGCACTGGGTGAAGTACGGGTCGTCGGGTCGCGGAGGAGCGCCCTCCGGCTCGATGGCGTATTGCACCTGGCGGAGGCCCGACATGCCCACCTGGGCCATGCCCACGAGAGGCAACGGCTCGCCCGCCTTGGCCTCCTTCGGCACGTGGAGGAAGCGGGCGGCCGTCTTCATCGGGCTCTCCACGTCATTGTTCCAGAGCGCGTAGGTGTCGTTCGCCTGGAAGCTATTCGACAAGACGACGTGGGTAAGCCACTTGGCCGACTTGTTGCCGTAGGCCCCGGGCACGATGAGGCGCACCGGCCCACCGTTCCTCGGCGCGAGCCATTGGTCGTTGAGCTTGTAGCACAGGATGGCCGGCAGCTCGCCGGGCGGGTCCTCCAGCACGCGGCCGATGGGGAGGGAGACGATGAACCGCTGCTTCGGGTCGCCGTTGTCGTAACCCCAGTAGATGACGCGGCGGACGTTGCCCGTGGGCTTGGCCAGCCAGAGTACGTCGCGGAGCGGCACGCCCTCCCACAGCCCCATGCCGAGGGGATCGGGGATGTTCGTGCAGGTGAGGACATGCAGGAATCGGACGGCGTGCTTCCCGGCGAGCGCCATCAGCCCCTTCCAGGTCAGCGCCGTCCCGCGCTCCTTCGACAGCGGGTTTGCCACCTGGCTGTTGCTCTGCGGGTCGGGCACGACCTCCAACTGCCAGGTCTCGGGGTCGAGGCCGGCCTCGCGGCGCTTCTCGGGCGAGAGCTGGGGGAGGGGCGGCTTCTCGCGGTTGAACTCGCGGAAGGCTTCGGGGCGGGTCAGATAGGCCAGCTTCGCCTTCGCCTCTTCGAGCCGTGCGGCGGCCTCGGCCGCCTGGGCGGCCGTGGTGGCCGCGCCGAGGCCCAGCGTGCCCGCCACGCCGAGCTTCAGCAAGCCACGTCGGCTCAGCCGGTCCCACTCATCCGCCGTGTTCGTCTGTTCCGCCATCGGCGATCCTTTACTCATCGGCCCCGGGGAGGTTGGCGAGGAATTCCTCGTTGGTCTTGGCCCTGCGCATCGCGGAGACAAGGTGGGTGATCACCTCGGCCGGCTGGCGGTCGGCCAGCACGCGGCGCAGGCGGCGGACCATCTTCATCTCGAAGGGCGTGTACAGCTCCTCCTCGCGGCGGGTGCCGCTGGCGCTGACGTTGATGGCGGGGAAGATGCGCAGCTCGGCCAGCTTGCGGTCGAGCACGATCTCCGAGTTGCCGGTGCCCTTGAATTCCTCGAAGATCAAATTGTCCATGCGGCTGCCGGTGTCCACCAGGGCCGTGGCGAGCACGGTGACGGAGCCGCCGCCCTCGATGTTGCGGGCCATGCCGAAGAAGCGGCGGGGAATCTGCATGGCCGAGGCGTCGAGGCCGCCGGTCATGGTGCGCCCCGAGCCGCCGCCCTCCACGTTGAAGGCCCGGGCCATGCGGGTGATCGAGTCGCACAGCACCATGACGTCGTGCCCGCACTCCAGCTCGCAGCGGATGTGGTTGAGGGCGAGGCTTACCAGGGTGACGTGGTCGGCGTACGACTGGTCCATGTTGGAGGCCCAGACCTCGGCCTTGGTCGTGCGGCGGAAGGTGGTGACCTCCTCGGGCCGCTCGTCCACCAGCAGGGCAATCACCCGGGCGCTGGGCTCCTCGTCCAGCACGGCATTGGCCAGGTCCTCGAGGATCGTGGTCTTGCCGGCCTTGGGCGGGCTCACGATCAGCCCACGCGTCCCCTTGCCGATCGGGCAGAAGAGGTCCATGATCCGCATCGTCATTTTCGTGGATCGCCCGATGTGGTAGCGTTTGTTCGGCGCGATGCTCACCAGCCGGTCGAAGGGCGTGCGCCGGGCAAACTGGTCGGGGCTCAGGCCGCATACGGAGCGCACGTCGTGCATGACGCGCGCCGCGTGATGGTTCGACTGCACCGTGCCCTCGAGCCGGGCGCCGTCCACCAGGCCGTACTCGCGGATGAGCCCCCGCGGCACCGACGCGATCGCTCCGTGGGACCGGAACATGTGCTCGGGGTCCACCAGCAAGCCGTTGCCGTCCCTGCGCATCGTCAACACGCCACGCACAAGCTCGGGCATCGAACGGAAACTCCTGTCCTTGGGATCGCCGGCAAGGCGCTGCCCTGCCCGCGGCGGAGGCCGCAACGAATGGAGCCGGGCCACTCTCGGCCGAATCGTGGAGAGACGGATGACTTGGTGCTCTGGCCGCGGGCAAGGCCTGCCATGCGGCGCGGCGTACCGTCGGGAAGCCGGACCACGCTCTTCTTAGGCTACACAACCCGTGCCGCCCTGTCAAGCGCGAGTGACAGAGCGAGGGTGGGCCGGAATCGTAGGTGGTTTCTGGGTTTTCAGGGTTTCGCGATCCTGGCGTGACTGGCCCGGTGCAGGGCGTGGGCATGCCAGCTCCTGGCGGACCGGGCGGTTCCCCGGGAGGGCGCCGCCGAGCGGCTGGCGGGCGCAGCCTGCCCATGCTGTATCAACCCTGTGAGGCGAGGAGTGATACAGCATGGGTAGATGGGCGAGAATGAGCGATTCTCGCGGCTCCGGCCATATTCGCTCATCTGCGCGATGAGCAAGTATGGGAGCGGGACTGGCCGGAGGGCGTAAGGCAGTGGGGCATAGAGGGTTATGGGATGGCCTCCGCGGGCGCCGCGGCGCCCGTCGCACGCTCCCCAATGGCGGCCGCGTCGGGATCGCCAAACCCTGATGAGCCTGGTTTCTGATGCGAGAATCCCCGGAACAGGTGAAGGCCCCGCTGCAAAGTAACCGCGAGCGTCCCGCTTGCGGTTCTCTTCATCGGTTCGACAAGCGGGACGCTTGTCGCTACGAGAGCCCGCAGTAGAAGCCCTCTACAGAAATGGCTCACACCCCGGCGGGGCGCGGGCGAGGGGGGCATTTGACTTCCCGGCGGCCATGGCCGATACTCTCCCCCGGCCCCAGCGTGGGGCTTCACGAACACGGCTGAAGGACGCGCGGACATGGGCTCAGAGCTGATCAGCATCGGGCTGTCGGTGATGGATTATCTCTTCCTGTGCGACGATCTGTCGCGTGGGCGGTTCGTCGGCGCGAGCGACCACCTGGTGCAGGGCGGCGGGCTGGCGGCCACCGCGGCCGTGGCCATGGCGCGCCTGGGCGGCCGCGTGGAGATGTGGAGCCGCGTGGGCGATGATCTCCAGGGGCGCTTCATCCTCGAGCAATTCCAGGCCGAAGGCGTGGACACCAGCCAGGTGCGCGTGTGCCGCGGCGGGCGCAGCCCGGCTTGCGCGGTGACCGTGGACCGCCGCGATGGCGAGCGCTACTTCACCTACTTCGCCGGCCGCGGCCTGGACCCCTCGCCCGAGGGCCTCGACTTGGGCCGCATCGCCCACGCGAAGGCGGTGCTGGTGGACTGTTGTTGGCCCGAGGCCCAGATTGCCGCCGCCCGGCACGCGCGCGCGTGCGGCGTGCCCGTGTGCGCCGACGTGGGCGGCGTGGGCCATCGCATCCCGGAGCTGCTGCGCCACGTGGACTACCCGATCTACTCGCAGGAGTGCGCCCGCCGGCACGGCGGCACGGGTTCGCTCGAGGGCGACCTGCGCCGCCTGGCCGAACTGGGCGGCATCGCGCCCATGGTCACCCTCGGCGCCGATGGCTGCGCCTGGCTCGAGGGGGGCGAGGTGCGCCGCTTGCCGGCCTTCCGGGTCGAAGTGGTGGACACCACGGGCTGCGGCGACGTGTTCCACGGGGCCTTCACCTTCGGCCTGGCGCGCGGCTGGGACGTCGCGCGCACGGCGCGCTTCGCCTCAGCCACGGCCGCCCTGAAGTGCCGCGCCCTCGGCGGCCGCACGGGGATCCCCACTTACGACGAGGTCGCCGCCTTCCTCCAGCAGCACGGCTGAGCAGGGGAGCCGGGCGGTCCGGTTGCGCGAGCCGCCGCCAATCGGTACACTAGAGGCCGGAACAAGCGGGGGGCCCGACCAGAGGCATCGTAGGAACCGCGAGGGATGGAGTTCAACACCGCCGGAAGTTTCGAGTGTGTGCGCTGCGGCGCAGTGTGCACGGCATCCAGTGTGGGCGACCTGCTGATCGCGGAGTGCCCGGCGGGCGACCAGCGCTACGTGCTCACTCTGCACGCGCCGGGCGACCTGGCGACCGAGGCCGCGGACGACCCGCTGATCGGCAAGACGCTCGGCCCCTGCCGCCTCGTGGCGCGCGCGGGCTTCGAGGGCGGCCTGCCGCTCTACCACGCCCTCGACACCGCGCTCAACCAGCCGCGCTCCGTCCGCATCCTGGCCGGCCCTGCCGCCCAGAACGCCGCGCAGTTCCAGGCCTTCGTGCGCGCGGGCAAACTGGCCGCGGCCGCCCGCGACTCCGCCCTGGCCAACGTCACCTACCTGGCCCGCTACCAGGGCAGCCCATTCACCGTGTCTCCTGCGCTCGAGGGCCAGACCTTCGACCAGGCCGTTTCGGGGGCCGTGCGCATGCAGGCGAGCGAGGCGGTGCGCCTCGTCCGCCGCCTGGCCCGGGCCGTGGCCGCGCTCCACGCGCGGCAGATCGTGCACCGCAACATCGGGCCGGATTCGGTCTTCATCCTCCCCAACGGGGAACCGATGCTGCGGAACTTCGCCTTCGCGGTCGGGCCGGATTCGCCGGCGGCCCCCCGCGAGGTGGTGGGCCAACCGGGGTTCCTCGCCCCTGAGCAGATCGCGGGCCGTGCGCTGGACGGCCGGGCCGACCTCTACGCGCTCGGGGCGCTGCTGTATCTGGCCGTGGTGGGCCGCCCGCCCTTCGCGGGCGCCGGCCCCTCTCAGGTCCTGCGAGCCCAGCTCGAGGGACCCGCCGCCGCCCGCCAGGCTATCGCCACCGCGGCGCCGGAGTTGGCGGACCTGGTCACGCGCCTGTTGTCGGCGACGCCCGAGGCGAGGCCCGAGAGCGCCGAAGCTCTGATGGACGCCTTGACGCCCGGCGCCCCCCTGCCCGCCAGCGCCGCCACCCTGGCGGCACCCGCCATCGGCTTCGAGGAGAGCAAGCTCACTCTCGCCCCAAGCCCGCCGAAGCCCGAGCGCCCCGCCGTCGAGCCGAAGCTCTCGCTCAGCTCTCCCGGCCCGGAGTTTAAGCTCGCCGAGCCGGAGCCGCCCGTGGTGCCGCCCGCGGCGGCGCCGAAGATCGCCAAGAGCGAGCCGCGCAAGCGCGACGAGGGCGACATCCTCGCCCTCGCCGCCGACGAGCCGACCGAGGAGGAGCGCCTGCGGATGCTCCCGTCGCTGGAGCTCGGCCCGCGCCGCGCGCCGGCGCCCGCCAGGTCCCCGCGAGCGCCCAAACCGGCGGCGCCGGCGGCCGCGCCGGTGATCGCGCCCGCGCCCAGCCCAGCCCTTCCCGGCCCGGGGCTCGACGAGCTGGCGCTCCAGGTGGACCACAAGGCCGATGAGGGCCCGGTAGGGGGGGTGGACATCCGCCCGCCCGAACCCGAGCCGGAGCGTCGCCTCTCGCCCCGCACCCTCGTGATGGGCGGCGTGGCGGCTCTGCTGCTCGTGGGCTTTATCCTCAGCCGTTTCGTCTCCTGCGGCTCCGGCCCAGGGGCGGACACCGCGGGCGCCGGAGGGAGAGCCGGCGCCCGAGGCGGCCCGCGCAAGGCGCTCACCGAGGCCGAGAAGGCGGCCGCCGCGGTCGCCAACGAGTTCGCCCGGCTCGAAGCCTTCGCCAAGAGCAATGCCAAGGACCCCGACACCGTCATCAAGCAGTGCGACCTCTTCCTCGAGAAGCACGGCTCCGCCGAGCAGGCGGCCGCGGCCAAGGCGCTCCGCGAAGCCGCCCAGGCCACCGCCCGCGAGATGAGCGCCGAAGCCGACAGCCGCGCCCTTCAGGCGAGCCTCCGCGAAGCCGGCAAGAAGTCGGCCGACAAGCTCCTCGAGATGGAGGCGTTCCTCAAGAAACACGCGGGCACCAAGGCCGCCGCGGCGGTCGAGAAGCTGCGCGAGACGGAGCTCCGAGCGCGCGAGAAGGCGGCGGAAGCGGCCCTGCGCACCGAGAGAGCCAAGATCGAGAAGGACCTCAAAGGGGGCGCCTACGGGCTTGCCATCGCCGCCCTGACCCGCTTGGCTGAGGCGTACGAGGGCACCAAGTCGGGCGCCGCTGCCGGCACCGAGGCCGGGGAACTCCGTCAGAAGCTCGCCGAGGACTTCAAGGAGAAGAAGGCGGCTCTCGAGGACCTTGCTAAACGCATGGCGTTCGCTGAAGCGCTGGCGCAGCTCGACGAGCCGCTGAAGAAATGGCAGGACGAGGACCTGCGGCGCGAGGCCACCGCGCTTGCCGCCGCCCTGCGGGAGCAGCGCGACAAGACGGTCGAGAGCTACGGCACATTCCTCGCCAAGTTCGACGCCCTGGTCACCGCCTGGCAACTGGACGAGGCCCTCGCGACGGCCAATGCCGCGGCCGCCCAGGCCGTGTCGCCCGCGCACCGCGAACTGCTCCAGGCCAAGGCGGGCGAGGTGGCCGTGATGCAGCGCGCCCTGGAGCGAATCATCGCGGGCGCCAAGGCCGAAGCCGCCAAGGCCGCACAGGGTGACGGGAAGATCTGGCTCCAGCGGACCACCGGCGCCCGCCTGCGAGCCGTCATCACAGACCCCTCTGCGACGGGTCTCGAGGCCGACATGCCCGGGTTCAAGGGCCACCTCGCTTGGGCCGATCTCCACGCCGACCAGTGGACGGCCTTCGCGCGCAGCGCGCCGGGCGACCCCACCGCCGCCGACCACCACGCCCTGGGCCTGGCGGCCCTCTACGCCGGCGAGCCCGACACGGCATTTGCCGAGTTCACCAAGGCGGTGGAGCTCGACGCCGGGGCGCTCGACGCCATCCTGCCCAGCCTGCGCCACCACGCACAGGGCTTCCGCTATCTGGCGGCGGGCCGCTTTCCCCTTGGCCCGCGCAAGGAGCCTCAGGCGCTCGACGGCTTCCTGCTCGGCCGCGCGGAGGTGACGAACGCCGAGTATGCCTTCTTCGCCCGCGTGACGAAGGCGGAGTTGCCCTCGGAATTGAAGGTCGCCGAGGCGCGCGCGGACCTCCCCGTGGGCGGCCTCACCTGGCAGGAGGCCGATGCCTACGCCCGCTGGCTCGACATGCGGCTGCCCACCGATGTCGAGTGGGAACGCGCGGTGCGAGGCTCCGACGGACGGCTCTATCCCTGGGGCGACGCTTTCGACGCGAGCCGCGCCAACCTGCTCCGTCCAGCCGCCAAAGGTCCCGCGGCCCCCGCGCCCCTGGTGCCGGCGCACCGCCACCTGTCGCGGCGCGACGACTCGCCTTTCTTCCATCTCGTGGGCAACGTGCGCGAGTGGACGGCGACGCCGGTGCTCGACCCGAAGGGCGCGGCCACCGCGTACCTGGTCGTGGGGGGTTCGGCGGCGGACCGTGAGGCGGCGGCCGCGGCCACGGCGCGCGCTCAGGGCAAGATCAACGCCCGCGACCCCTACACCGGCTTCCGCCTGGCCTGGCCCCGATGAGAGAGGGGCGAGGCGCGAAGGCGAAGCAACCTGGCCAGGGCGTGGCGGCCCACCAGGCCGCCTCTCTCTGCCAATTGCTGGGGCTCAGACCGTCTTCAGCAGTTCTGCCAGGTGCTGCATGCGCTTGGCCACCGGCACGTGCCGCGGGCATTTCTCGGTGCACTTGCCGCAGGCCTTGCACGCCGCAACGTTCAGCTTCCCGTCGCTCCGCAGCCGCTCGAGTTGCTCGTCGCCCGCCGGCAGGCCGAAGATCTGGCTGAGCTGGTAGGTGCCCATGAGCTTGTAGATCGGCAGCTCGAAGGGGCAGGCGTTGTCGCAGTAGCGGCACCCGGTGCACAAGGCCTCCCCCTTGCTGAAGTCCTGGAACGCCCGCACGAAGCGCTCGCACTGGCCGGGCGTGAGCCCCGCGGTGCCGCTGGCGATGGCTGCGTTTTCCTCGAGGTGGGCGAGTTCGTTCATGCCGCTGAGCACGGTGGAGATGGCGGGGTTGCTGAAGAGGAAGCGGAAGGCGATCTCCTGCACGGGCATGCGGCGGAGCTCGACGAGCGCGTCGTCGAAGGCGCTGGAGTGGCCCACCAGGATGCCGCCGTAGAGCGGGCCCATGATGGCCACGCCCACGTTGTGGTCATGGGCGTAGCTGATCGCCTCCTCGACGTAGCGGTTGGTGAAGTTGTAGTAGACGGTCACGAAGCGGAAGTCGGGCACGCGGCCGAGCCACTGGATGATCTCGTCGGGCCCGCCGTGGCTGGTGAAGCCGAGGTGACGCACGAGGCCCTGCTCGCGCGCCTCGCGCAGGGCGATGAGCGGGCTGTCCTTGCCGCTGCACGCCGCCTCGAAGTGCGCCGCCTGGCTCATGTCCCAGAACTGGTAGAAGTCGAAGTAGCTCACGCCTGCGCGCCGGAGCGAGGTCTCGATGCACTGCCACATCTGGTCGCGGGTGTGGATGCCGAGGCAGCGGTCCACGCGGGCCTCGCCCTTGCGGGGCTGGGCCTTGGCCGAGATCACAAGCTTGGAGCGGTCGAGGCCCTGGATCGCGGCGCCCACCCAGGCCTCGGCGTTGTCGTCGCCGCTCTTGTAGGAGTAGGCGGCCCCGATGTCAATGTAGTTCAGCCCCCGCTTGACCGCCTGGCGGATCATTTCGACGGCGTTGTCGCGCCCCTTGAACCGCATGGTCCCGATGCCCAGCAGCGAGACGCGGACGCCGGTGTTCCCCACTGGCCGATACTGCATGAACGCCTCCTGGTTTGCTGCCGCTCCCACCGTCGGTCGCGGCGCGCCACATTCTACCGACTAGGCCCCCGCAAGGCAAGCGGGGCGCGCCCTTGACAACGGGCGCCAGCCGGCTATAGTGGCGGGGCGTCCCAGGAGTCCACTCGGGAGGGGAAAGGAGCGCGAATGAGAGTGTTGCTCGTCGGCGGCTCGGGCTTTGTCGGCGCCATGTCCACCCCCTATCTCAAGCAGGAGCATGCGCTGCGTATCTTCGACCTCGCGCCCCCGAGGGACGCGACGCTCGAGTACTTCGCCGGCTCAGTGGCCGACGCGGCGGCGGTGCGCCGCGCCCTCGAGGGCATGGAGGGGGTGGTGTACATGACGATGGGGCGGTCCGCCGATGGGAAGTACGACTGCCGCGACATTGACGTGAACTACGACATCCACGTGAAGCATCTGCACCGCGTGCTGCACGCGGCGGCGGAGGCCGGGATCAAGCGGGCCGTCTACACCAGCTCGATGTCGGTCTATGCGCACCGCCCCCACGGCTTCCCCGAGGGCGACGACACGCCGCCCGACGCACCGGATGTGTACGGCTTCACCAAGCGCCTCGGCGAGATCGTGTGCGAGCACTTCGCGCGCGTGCACGGGATGGCCATCGTCTCGTTGCGGCTGAACGGCCCGATGCCGCTCGAGGACTGGCTGGCCGCGGCCCGCGCGGGGCACGTGGTGACGCAGACGGCGGCGCCGGACGTGGCCCGGTCCATCTCGCTGGCGCTCACGGCGCCGGTCACCGGGGCTCACGCCGTCAACATCGCGGGAGATTACCTGGGCAAGCGGGTGCGCTGCACCCGCGCGAAGGAACTGCTCGGCTGGGAGCCGCTGACGCGGCCGCCGGCCTGATCACGCCGGCATGGCGAACTCGCAGACCTTGGGCTTCACCAGGCGCTCGAAGTCCGCATAGGCCAGCTTCACCAGCTCCTTGTGCGTCCCCGCATTGAAGGCGATCGAGCGATCCTCGGCCAGGCTGGCCTCCGCGTAGACCGGCAGCCCGTAGAGGTTGCCGAACGGCGGCATCGCGCCCACCTCGCAGCCGGGGAACAGATCGCTGAAATCGCGCTCGCTCGCCAGCTCGGCCTTGCCGGCGCCGGCGGCCTCGCGCAGCCGAGCGAAGTCCACCCCGCGGCTCGCCGGCAACACGGCCATGGCGATCCTGCCGTCGAGCTTCACGATCACCGTCTTCGCCAGCTCCTTGCCCGGGATGTGCGCCGAAGCGGCGATCTCCTGCGCGGTGAACGCGGGAGAGTGGCTGACCGAGAGGTACTTCACACCGTGGCTGTCGAGGAAGTCTTTCAGCTTGCGCAGAGGCATTGCGTCCCTCCTTTGCTGGCGAGGCTGCAACCGGCCCTTCACCCTCTCAGTGTATTATACCCTGCGCACTCCGTCATGCAACCGCTTTGTCATGGCGTCGCGTACCTGAGAACAGCAGCATCATGCCAACCACGGCCAGCCCCGCGAGGCCCGCGCCGATGCCGAAGGCCCGCGCCGGCCCCAAGACCTGCCAGAAAACACCGAACACCAGGCTCGCGGGGAATGCCGCCAGCCCGATCGCGCCGTGGTAGAGCCCATAGGCCGTGCCGCGATGTTCGCTGGCCACGAAATCGGCCACCAGCGCCTTCTCGGCCCCCTCGGTCAGGCCGTAATAGACGCCGTAGACGGCGATCAGTGCCCAGTACTGCCACGCCTCGGCCACGAAGGCCATGCCCAGATACACCAGCGCATAGATCGCCCAGCCGGCCACGATCACGGGCCGCCGCCCCAGGCGGTCCGACAGCACGCCGCCCGGCACGCTGAACACCATCTTCGAGAGGTGCAGCGCCACCCATACCCCGATGAGCGGGAGCAGGCCAAAACCGAACTTCGTGCGCCCGTAGAAGACCAGGAACAGATCCGAGCTGTTTCCCAGCGCGAAAAGGGTCACCACGCCCACGAAGGCATAGAAGCGGCCAGGCAGGTGCCGCCACGCGCCGCGGGGGCCGGCGTGCTTCGCGGCCGCCGGCGTCGGCGCGACCTCGCGCACCCGGCCCACCAGCGACACCATGGCCGCGATGCCCGGGAGGAGGGCGAACGCGAACAGCCAGCGCAGCGCGCGCATCTCCTCGGGCGTCGCACGCTCGGTCGTGCCCTTCCAAAGCCCATAGCCCAGGAAGCCATAGAGGATGGCAATGGCGGCGATCGGCCCCAGGATGGCGCCCGTGTGGTCCATCGCCCGATGGAAGCTGAAGGCCAGGCCCCGGTGCTCCTTCGGCACCGAGTCGCTGATCAGCGCGTCGCGCGGCGACGTGCGGATGCCCTTGCCCACGCGGTCGAGAAACCGCAACGTGACGACGTGCCAGCCCGCGAAGCACACCGCCATCAGCGGCCGCACCGCCGACGAGACGCCGTAGCCCAGCACGGCCAGGGCCTTGCGCTTGCCCAGCGCGTCGCTGAGGCGCCCCGAGAAGATCTTCAGCAGGCTCGCCGTCGTCTCCGCCAGCCCCTCCATCACGCCCACATAGAGCGCCACTGCGCCCGCCGGCACGAGGCCCGAGAAGAACACCGGCAGCAGCGGGTAGATCATCTCGCTGGAGAAGTCCGTGAACAGACTCACGAGGCCCATCATCAGCACGTTGCCGCGCACCGCGCCCTTCCAGCCGGAGGATCGCGCGGACTCATCGCCTGGATTCACCATGCTGGTCTTCCCTCAAGTGAAGTTGGATGCTCGGGGACCCGTGCCGCGCCATTGATGCGTGTCATTCCGAGCTTGTCGAGGAACCTCTCAGGGGCCTGACGCGGCAACAAGGGATTGCTGCGATCTACGGCAGCAAGCCCCTGAAAAATCGTTCGACAAGCTCATGATGACACCCTCGTATGGCCCATGTCGAGAACCAAGATGCCTCCCGTTGCCTCGGCCAGAATCGCCGGCTCGCCGGTCACGCGGCGGAAGCCGCCCGCCCGGGCGCGGGCCTCATAGCCGAAGCCGTTGTGCCGATAGGCGACGGCGTCGGGCGCCACGCCCACAATCGGCGGCGTCTTCGCCGGGCTCCACGACACCTCGAGCGCCCAGGGCACCGAGACCCCGCGAGCGCGGAAGCTTAGCATGGCGTCCTCGCACAAGATTTCAAGCGCGCCTCCGCCGTCCAGCGGCCATCGAACGAGCAGGCTGGCTGAATCGGCCTCGGTCACCGACGGCTCGCCGCCGTGCAGCGGACGGCCGGTGTGGGCATGGACGGGCCGCATGCCCGCGAGGGCCTCCGCCGTGCTCCAGTTGAACCCGTCGAGCACGGGCAGCGTGTCATAGGCCCACCAGTGCGTCGTCACCGGCTCGGTCAGATACCGCTCCGCATAGCGTTCGTCGAAAAGGTGAATGTCGCGCACGCGGAACTCGCCGCCCTGCCAGAAGAGATTGGTGCGATAGAAGCGGCTGTTGTACCAGACGCTCTTGCGGCCGAGGCCCCGCCAGTCCCTCAGCGCCACGACCGCCGTGGCGGGAGTGGCCTCGAACTGCGAGCGGAACCAGCAGGCGGACTCCTCGAGCGTCTCGACCCGCAGTTCGCCGCCTCGCATCATCTCAGCGCAAAGCGCAAGCTGATCGGTCAACCCGTCGCGCATCCTGGGCCAGCCGAACGAGTTCTCCTGCCCCACCTGCGCGTAGGCCAACGCGAGGCAAGGGGCACGGAAGTTCACGTCGAAGAACCATCGCACCCAGCTCGGCGAGCCGCCCCCCTCCTTGTACGCCGGCTCCAGCGACACCACGCTCTGGCACTCGCTGCCCAGGTTGCAGTCGTACTGCTCGATCGGGTCGCTGCCCAGCATGCGGAAGACGGGGATGGGAATCTGCTCGGCCGCCGTCTGCGCCGGCATGAAGGCGTTGCGCCGGCTCGGGTAATACGCCTGATTCCAGTAGCCGCCCCAGGCCGTGTAGCCGTCGGTGCCTACCTGGTCCTTGCAGTTGCACGACGCCACCACACCGTAGCGGTCGGCCAGATAGCCCAGTGAGTGGGCGTCAATGAACCACGAGCCGACCGAACGCGGCAGCCGCCCGAATGTCGCCTTGAAGTCGCGCAGGAAAACGTCAATCAACCGCTCGCGTTCGGTCGGCGTGTAACCGAACGCGAAGTCAACCTCCGCGTGCCAGTCCCACGGAAATCGCCCGCGCCACTCGAGGCCGGCCGCCTCGACGAGGGGTTGGACGATCTCCAGCCACGCCCCGACCTCATGGCGTTCATCGAGCCCCTCCTTCAGCACCTTGACGAACCGCTCCTCCCGCATCGCATCGTATTGAATGAGGAAGGTCGCGGGCAGCCCGTGCTCGCGCACGAGGCGCACCTGGTTCACCACCGGCTCCAGCAGGTCGGGCGCAGGCTCCCGCGGCTCCACGGCCCGGATGAAGTTGATCACATTCACAATCCGCCGCCCATCGCCCACGGCATCGCTCCTCTCCTCCCGTCCGCATAGCGTATCTTCTGAGGGCGTCGTGTCAAGTTGGCCGGCGACCCTCGACCGTGCTGGCGGAGTCGGCCTCCTCGGCCCGGGCAGTGCGCTGCGCTCCCCCGCGGCAGAGGGTGGAGTCCCCGCGCCAACCGGTGCCGAGGGCACGGCGCCCAATGGCGGCGCCTGCGCCCCCATTGTCTTGGAAACCAGACACGCCGCCGCCATACTCGCTCATCTATGCCGCCGCCGGGCACTGAGCAAGTATGGCGCTTTGGCGATCCGGGCGGCTTTACGGCCTCTCCCGCCATACTTGCTCAATTTCCTCCCCCTCGAGGTTGAGCAAGTATGGCGCATGAGCAGCCGGGGCTCTCCATGGCCGTTCCTGTCCATCTGCATCGCTCTCGGTCGCATGGGGCTGATGCGGGCGAGGAGCGGGCAGGGCTCGCATGCCTCCCTGGCGAGGGCGGCCAGCGCCGGGGGCCATGCTCGGGGTCCACGCCTTGTTGCACGCGAGGGGCGCTTGTCGTACAATCAAGTGTCTTGTTGCGTGAATCCGCGGCCAGTCTCTTCCGCCAACGGGCCAGTGTGGCTCGCTGCACTCCGGCCGCGCACGCAGCGGGGCGCTCTCTTGAGGTAGGCCATCGTGAGGAAGCTCGTGGTCGCGTTGTCTGTCGCGGGGTGTCTGGCAGCCGCTGTGGCGGGGGAGGAGCTCCAGTTGGACAGCCTGAAGGACAAGGTGAGCTACGCCATCGGCCTGAGCATTGGCAAGAACATGAAGCAGGACAATGTGGAGCTGGACCCCGACCTCCTGCTTCGCGGGCTCAAGGACGCGCTGTCGGGCGCAAAGCCGCTCCTGACCGAGGCCCAGATTCAGGAGGCGATGGTGGCGTTCCAGAAGGAGATGCAGGCGAAGGCCGCCGAGGCCCGCAAGGCGTCGGGGGAGAAGTCCAAGAAGGAGGGTGAAGAGTTCCTCGCGGCCAATAAGAAGGCGGCGGGCGTGGTCACCCTGCCCAGCGGGCTCCAGTACAAGATCATCAAGAAGGGGAACGGCAAGGTGAGCCCCAAGGCCACCGACACGGTGGTCACCCACTACCGCGGCACGCTGCTCGACGGCACCGAGTTCGACAGCTCGATCAAGCGCGGCGAGCCGGCCGAGTTCGAGGTCGGCGGCGTCATCCCCGGGTGGACCGAGGCCCTTCAGCTCATGAAAGTGGGCGACAAGTGGGAGCTCTACGTTCCTGCCGAGTTGGCCTATGGCGAGCGCGGCGCGGGGCGCGCCATCGGCCCGAACGCCACGCTGGTCTTCGAGGTGGAACTCCTCGAGATCAAGCCCGCCGAGAAAGAAAAGTAACCCGCCCTCACACGTGCGCGCGGAATCCGGGGCCAGGCAGTCTCAGGCTGCCTGGCCCCTTTGCGATTCCCGCGCTCCTGCCCTCTGAACTCGGTGTAACTGCATTCGAGCTAAGCAGTTAGAATCCCACAGGAACATCTGGTCTGGACTACGTGACGATTTTCACAAATCTCTTGACAGCGTACTAGGAATCTGCTAGACTTTGCGCCGCTTTTGCATGGACTAGCGTGGTCGGGCGGACCACGGGACCAAGTTTCCCAGGCCGGAGGAACTGCCTGTGTCCAGAGCGCGCTTCTTCGTCTGCATGGCTGCCTTGCTCGCGTCGGCCCTCCTCGCTGCCGAGGCGCCCGCCGAGAAACCCCCAGAGAAGCCCGCCGCCAAGGCCGCCGCGCCCCCGCTCCCGCTTCACACGCTCGAAGGCCCCTCCGGCGTCTACCTCACCCAGACGGCCTACATCGCCAACCTGCCTGACGACGACAGCGTGATGGGCAAGCCGGCCTTCGCCTTCTCCGGCGTCAAGATCGGCCGCAAAGACCTCGAGTCGTTCACGATGAGCACGAACTTCGCCAAGCGGTTCGAGCTCTCCTACTCGTTCCAGCGTCTGGGCCTGGGCGACTTCCCCCGCGCGGTCAAGAACGCCACGGGCGTGCAGATTGACCACTCGTCGCTCCTCCACACGCTGGGCCTGCGGGCCATGGTCATCCGCGAGGGCGAGGGGATGCCCGGCATGCCCGCCGTCACGATCGGCGTCCTCGGCAAGAAGAACACCTTCGTTGACGAGGCCGATGATGACCTGGGCGGCGCCCTGAAGACCCTGGGCTACAACGAGGACGCCGGGGTGGACTTCACGATGATGGCCAGCAAGACCATTGTCGGCGTCCTGCCCAAGCCGTTCATCGTGTCGGCCGGCTTCCGCAACACCTCGGCCATCCACGGCGGCTTCGTGGGCTTCGGCAACGAGCGCCACACGGTGTTCGAGGGCAACGCCATCTTCTTCCTCACCGGCCGCCTTGTGTTCGCCGCCGAATACCGCCAGATGCCCAACGAGCTCAAGAAGCTCGGCAAAGTGGTGCGCGAGGAAGACGACTGGTGGTCCATGGCCTTCGCCTACGTGTTCAACAACAACCTCACCGGCACCCTGGGCTTCGCCCACCTGGGCAGCGTGCTCAACCACAACGAGGAGTTCTGCCCCCTCGCCCAGCTCAAGTGGGAGTTCTGAGGCCCCCGCCAAGGCCTGCCCGACACTTCGCGACGCCCTCGGCCTCGCACGGCCGGGGGCGTCGCCGTTCTGGCCCAGGCTTGATCGCCGCGTGGCTTTGCCTACACTACACGGTGAAGTGGCCGGGCGATGGCACCTCATGGCCGCGCGCACAGAGGGGGTGGCTCATGCACACAGCGAAGCGGGCGGGCCGCGCATTCGTCCTCCTGTTCCTCGGGCTTCTCGCCAGCGGCGCCCAGGCCCAGATGGCCACGCGGCGCTGGGGCAGGCCGCCCGCGGGCGAGCCCGCACGAGCGCAGGCGCAACGCGCCAAGCCCCCAACGGGCTATGTCGCCGAGACGCCCGCCGCACCCGTCCTTGACGGCAAGCTCGACGACGCTTGCTGGGCCAAGGCCCACCCGCTGGCTATCGCCAGCACCCTCGACGGCGGCAGCGCCGCCTCGGTGCCCACCGAGGTCCGCCTGCTCCACGACGCCTCGCATCTCTACCTCGCCATCAAGTGCGACGAGCCCTTCCTCGACCGCCTCAAGGGCGCGCCCCGCGGCCACGACGGCGATTTCTGGAACGACGACTCGGTCGAGGTCTTCCTCGGCGCGGCCGACACGGGCACGTACTTCCACTTCGGCTTCACCGCCTTCGGCAGCACCTACGACGGGCAGGTGAAGGACGGCTCGTGGAACTCGGGCGCCGCGGCGGCCGCGGGCAAGGGCAAGGAGTTCTGGGCCGTCGAGGCGGCCATCCCCTTCGAGCGCCTCGTCGGCAAGGGCAAGCCGCCGACGCGCTGGATCGCCAACTTCACCCGCAACCGCTACACGCGCGGCCGCTGGGAGGAACTGGCCTGGTCGCCCACCTTCAGCGGCGACAGCCACGTGCCCGCCCGCTTCGGCGTCCTCCTCTTCGGCGACCCGCCCGCGGGCGGGGCCTCCGCGCCCCGCGAACTGCCGGCGGCCAAGACCCCGCCCGAACTCGAGCTGCTTACGGTCGAGGGCGGCGAGGGGGTCGCCCGCTTCGACCTCTCGGCACTCAAGGGCGCCCGCATTTACCGCGCCGACCTCCTCCTCTTCCGCACCGCGGCGATCACAGGCGCGGATGAGCAGGCCCTCGTGGACATCGAGGTCTACCCGCTGGTGGCGGAGTTCGCTTCGGGGGCGAAGCCGCCGGCGGCGGAACGGCGCCTCGAGCTGCGCGCCCCGTGGTTCGACCGCTTCGACGCCACCGAGGCCGTGCGTGCCTGGGCCAGCGGCAAGCCCAACGGCGGCTTCTTCGTGAAGGTCTGCCCCCTCTGGAATGCCGCGGCCACCTGCCTGGATGTGGCCTACGAGGGGCGTCCCGAGAAGGTGCCCCTCCAGGCCAAAGGGGTCCAGGCCCTCCACCGCGCGGGCCAGACCTTCGTCACCTGGCACGAGATCGAGGACCGCGTGGGGAAGGACGAGGTGCGCTGGGCCGAGCTGAAGGCCATGCTCGACGGACTCGACCGCGACCGCGAGGTGCGCTACTGCGTCTATCGCAGCGAGGACGGCCCGATCACGGCGGAGACCTTGCCGCGGGCCGAGCTTCTCGCCGTCGTGAAGCCGCTCTCGTGCTGGAACACGAACGGCCGCAACATCGAGCGGCCGATTGACCACGTCATCGCCACCAGCGACGTGCTCCTGTGCGGCCAGTGGAACCCGTTCCGCGATGCGACGCCCGACGGCGACTACGGCCGCGACTGCCCCATTGACCGCCTGGTCATCCGCGACGGCGACCCGCCCCTCCCCCGCGGCACGGGGCTGTACGTGCACACACCGGTCGCCAACGCCCCCGTGGGCAGCAAGTCGCGGGCCTACTACACCGTCCTCACCTGCGTGGATGGCATTCAGAACACCCTCGAGGTCGAATCGGTAGGGCCGGTCGAGGAAAGCCTGGTTCCGCCCGAGCCCGTGCTCCAGCGCGAGTTGCCGAAGATGCCGCTCTTCAACTACGCCGAGAAACGCCTCCACTACGTGCAATGGGCGGCGCGCCCCATGGCGACCCACCTGCCGAACCAATACTACAACTGGTCGGTCGCCGTGCCAACGGGATTGGCGGAGGCGAAGATACGGCCTGAAGGCCGCACTACGAACCTTGTGCCATTGGAGTTGAGTCTGCACCGCGACGGCCATTCGTACTGGCGCACGCAGTACCGCATCGAGAGCGACAGCATCGTCGTCTCGCCCCACGACTTCCCCATCAAGTCGTGGTGGTACGGCTATCACGAATCGCTCGGCACCTTGCGCTCGTTCCGGCAGGGCCACGTGGCGCCGTTCACGGAGTTCCGCCTCCTCGCCTTCATCCAGTGGGCCTGCCGAAAGTGGCCGGTGGACCGCAATCGCCTCCTCGTGACCGGCTCGCGCGGCGGGGCGAGCGGCAGCGGCGCGCTCCACCTCGGCCTGCGCTACCCCGAGGTCTTCAGCCTGGTCCTCGCCGGCCACGGCATGCCCGCCTACGCCGGCTGGAGCCAGGCTGCCGAGGAACTCGAGCGGGTGTGGGGCAAGGTGGACTGGGCGCTCAAGACGCCCGAAGGCACGAACGTGTGGGAGGAGAACGACCTGCTCAAGCGTCTCGCCGCACTCCCCGCCAGCGCCGAGCTGCCGCTCGTGACCCTCACCGCCAGCTCGGGCACGGCGCAGACGCGCGACCTCTACCGGCGGATGCTCGAACGCGGCTGGCCCGTCATCGCCGAGTTCCAGTGGGGCGGCGGGCGCCTCATCCCTGTCTCGGTCACAGGCACCTACCAGAACAACGTCCGCCTCGACGTGCGGCGCAACCTCCCCATGCTCGCCTTCCGCACCCGCGAGGCCCTCGACATGATAGACGGGGGCAAGATGGGCGACTTCAATCGCGAACTCCTCTGGCGCGCCGACGACCTGGTGGACGAGGCCGACCGCTTCGAGGCTACGGTGCTCAACGTCGGGCGGCGCGACAAGGGGGCGAAGGCCGACATCACGCTCCGCCGCCTCCAGAAGTTCAAGGTCGAGGCCGGCAAGCCGTACGACTGGGAGGCCCGCGCGCCCGACGGCGGCGCGGTTCTCCAGAAGGGGCAGGCCACGCCGGCAGAAGGCGTCCTCACGCTCCAGGAGGTCCCCATCTCCCAGCCAGCCGTCCGCCTCGTCGTCCGGAGGGCCAACCCATGAGACTCCTCCTCCTCGCCATCGCTCTGGCTACAGTGGCGCGCGCCGAACTCGTCTCCGAGCGCTGGGGCGGGGCGGGCACCCCGTGCACCCACCCCGGCACGATGAAGGTGGACCGCGGGGAGCAGGCGCCCCGCCTCGTCTTCGACCTCGCCGCCCTCCCCAAGGAGGCGAAGGTGCACCACGCGTCGCTCTTCTGTTCGACGAGCGGAGGCGGTCAGCCGCGCGAGCCGATCCGCATCACGGCCCACGGCAAGCCGCTTGCCCTCGAGCCGCCCCTCTACTGCTCGTTCGACGCCACCAAGGCGGTCCGACGCTGGGCCGCCGAGCCCGCGGCCAATCAGGGCTTCGCCATCGAGCGCTTCGACCGCTTCGACGCGCCGAAGTCGTACCTCGAGATCCGCTACGAAGGCACCCCGAAGGACCTGCCGCCGCAGGTCACCGACCTGCGCGCCATTCACCGCGATGGCCAGACATTTCTTGTCTGGAAAGAAGTGCCCGACTACCGTCCGAAGCCCGGGAGCGTCGTGTGGGTGGACGAGTGGAGCGAGGCGGGCGACAAGCTGGCCGACGGCCCGGGCGTCTGCCCCAGCGGCCTGCCGCGCGTGCCGGCGATCCGCCTCCGCGACCTGCGCGAGCTTCAGGGCCTCGGCCTGCGCGACCAGCCCAGCGGCTTCCAGGGCATCAAGCCGCTCCAGCGCGTGAGGGAGCGGCCCGCCGTGGCCTATCGCGTCTACCGCCACACGAAGGCCATCACCGCCGCGAACCTGCACGAGGCCGAGTTCCTCGGCGAGGCGCGGCCGTTGTGCGCCTACGACGAGAAGATGATGAAGATCGACTTCAAGGGCGAGTACCTCGACCAGCGCGAGATCGGCGACTCCCTGATCCCGACCTACTGCATCGAGGCCGGCAAGGCCGTGGCCCCGGGCGAGGCCCTCTACGTCTACACCCCGCAGAAGGCCGGAACGTGGTTCTACGCCGTGACCACGGCGCTGGCGGGCACCGAGAACGCCGCGCAGGTCGGCGCGGCCAACAGCCTCGCCCAGCCGGTGAACGAGACGCCCGCGCCGCCGAAGCCCGTACTCCAGTTCATCCAGCGCGACCACTACGTGGCTGAGACGCCCGAGCTGTGGCATATCTACTGGTGCGCTCCGCCCTACTACCACGAGCAGAACGAGCCGCTGCACGTCACCGTGGGCGTGCCGAAGGGCTTTCAAGGCCCCGGCCCGATGATCGTCAACGCCCCCTCGATGGGCGGCAGCTTCAACCTGCGGGGCGACATGAACGTACCCTCGCGCACCGCCGTCACCCTGATGGTCGAGCAGCACATCCCGTGGGGCACCGACCTGTGCTACAACGAGGGGCGCGGCACCCTGCGCTCGTTCGAGGAGTGCAAGGTGGACTACTTTTCCGAGCGCTACATGCTCCACATGATCAACTGGGCGCTCGGCCAGTGGAGCATAGACCGCACGAAGATCAACGGCAGCCAGCTCCACTTCGGGCTTCGGCATCCCGAGATCTTCGCCAAGATGTCCTTCGGCGCCTACACGGCCAGCTACGACGCGCGCTGGGCGCCCGGCAGCGGCAGCCTTGCGACGCTGCTCGGCCCCAAGGGCGAGGTGAAGACCGCCGACGGCGACGACGCCTGGGAGGTCTTCTTCATCGGCCACTGGCTCAAGAAGCACCCCGCGCGCGATATCCCGTTCCTCATCTGCATCTCGGCCGTGGGCAAGGACAGCGGCCACACCAGCGAGTTCGGCTGGCAGGACGACCCGCGCGGCTGGCGCGCGCTGCTCGATGCGCGGCAGACCTTTGTCGCAAGCTGGGGCTCCGAGCAGGGCCGCGCTCACGCCCTCCCGCCCGAGATGAACGAGCGTTTTGCCGCCATGCGATGGGACATCCCGCTGCCCGCCTTCTCCAACTGCTCGCTCGACAACAATCCCGGCAACGGCGACCCCGCCGATGGCGACCCCTGCGGCCAGATCAACGGTTACCTGCTGTGGGACGACAAGGACGCGGTGGACGAGGCGGGCCGTTGGGAGATGACGCTCTACCTCGTCGGCGACGCGCCGCGGCAGGTGTGCACGGTGGATGTCACCCCGCGCCACTGCCGCAACTTCCAGCCCAGGCCGGGCGCGAAGCTCCACTGGGCGAATAGATCGATCGCTGATGGCACGGAGATTCAGACGGGCGATGCCATCGCCGACAAGTGGGGCGTCGTCACCATCGAGCGGGTCAGCGTCAGCAAAGGGAGGAACCGCCTGAGCATCCGGCGGTAATCACGGCGTCGCGGTCGCCGGCCGCGGGTCAGTATCCGCTTCCTCCTTAGGCGCCGGTGCCGCGGCCTCGGGGTTGGAGGGGACGCGGATCTTGCGCCCGACGCGCAGATTGCGCTCGTTGAGGCCCGGGTTGGCCTCCATCACGCGGCGCCAGTAGCGCGTGGTGCCGTAGAAGTGCAGCGAAATCGCGCTCAGCGTGTCGCCCGGCTGAATGATGTAGTCGCACGGCGTCGGCGGATGAATGCCGGCGGGCGTGGGACTCTGCGTGCCGATGCCCTCCGCTGGCGTCGCCCCGCCTGGAACTTTGCTGGTCGGCTGTGGAACGGAACTCTGCCCGCCAGGGTTGCCCGCAACGTCGGGCTTCAGCCCGCCCGGCAACTCGGTGGGAATGCGGGTGAACGACTGGAGCTGCCAGATGCCGTCAATACGCGCGAAGTGGTACTCGGCCTTGGCGCCGTTGTTTGGGTACTCCACCCGGTATCGGGCCACGGGCAGTTCGGGGCCTGTGCCGTCGGTCACCGTGGCCAGGCGTATCTCGGGCAGCTCGCCGCCACAGTCGGGGTCGGCCATTCTGTGGAACATGCCGGCGAACTCGCCGAGCAGCACCTTCTCGCGGAAGCTGTCTCTCAGTCCGTTGTAGGCCTTCTGAACGGCATCGCCCACGGTCGCCATGCTCGCGGGAGGCGGCGGCGCTTGCGTGCGGCGGAAAAACGTCTCGCGCGCCAGATAGAGGACCACGAAGACGAGCAAGACGAAGACCACGTAGCCCCAGCCCGAGCGTCGTTTGCCCGTCATCATGATGTCGCCACGACTCATGACAAACCTCCGAGTGGGTGGCACTGCCTGGCGCGGATTCTAACCGGCGGCAAGCCACCTGTCAACACAAAATGTTGGGGACGGGGTAGTCGTCTCGTGCAGCGGGTAGGGGTTTGTGCGTCGCTGCACCCGAGCCGCGCCCGCTTAAGCGCCCGTGGGGAACCGGGCATCTTGAGCGGGGTATTCCAGCCCTACATGAGAAAAGCCGGGTCTGCTGCCCGACTTTTCTCCCGGCCACCGACCCGATGACCGTCGCCCTGTAAGGGCCTTCTTCCAACCACCCGTAGTATACCAGAGCATTCTTAACCCGCTGTTAACCCAGAATTAAAGGTGATTAATCTTCACGATTTTTCTCGCGGCACGGCCAAGTGGGCGACTCGTCGCCGGGGAACTCGGCATCTCAGTCCGCATCGTCAGGGATGGCAATGGGGTACCTTGCCCACCTCTTGACGAAGCGGACGAGGTCGCAGATGCCCTCGGGCGAGACTCCCACATAGGTTTCGCCGCCGATGGCCAGATGGAACCCGCCGCCGGGAGCGGCTAAACGCATGGCATCTATGGCCTTACGTCGCGTCTCCGCCGTCATCTTGCCCGGGGAGTAGAAGTCCCAGCACCTCAGCCCGCCGTAGATGACCACCTTGCCCTTCATGTCGCGGACCGCGTTCTCGAGCCGGCTGTAGCCGCCGATGTCCATCGAGGTCAGCTTCACCTCGTCGGCGAGGAGCTTGAAGTGCTGGTCGTTTGGCCCGTCGGTGTGGAGGCTGAAGCCCTCGGCCTGGTGCCGCTCGCGGAGCTTGAGGTAGTAGGGCATTTCGAAGCGGCGAAACATCTCGGGCGAAATCTGCGAGATGTTGTCGTCGGCCAGGCCCACACTCTGGCGCTTCCGCGGACGCCCGTAGAGGCGGTCGAAATAGTCCGAGTAGGCGCAGTAGGCGTCCCAGCACTTGTCCAGGAACCGGTGCAACAGGTCTGGCTCCGTGTACATCATCTCGTAGACTCTTGTGGGGCTCATCAGCGCGCAGGCGCACGACAGCGGCGGGTGGATGCCCAGCGTGGGCTTGTCGCTGAGGGCGAGCTTCGCGCCCAGTTTGCGCGCCGCGGCGTTGAACCGCTCGTGACGGCGGAAGAAGTCCTTCAGCCGCGGGTTCCGCCGCGGCTCGATGTGCCGCAGCCGCTCGAGGTCGCGGGCGTCGTGAACCATGTGCTCGATGCGCGGCGAGGTGTCCTCGGGCCGCGCAATGTCGGCCCCGAACACGATGGCCTCGGCGAGCGGCCCAATGTCGCAACGGAGGCCCGTTGCCGTCGAACTGTCGGCCCGCAGCGTCTCGTACTCCCACTCGATGCCCTTGAGCTGCACCTCGGGCTGGAGTTCGGGCGTGGCGTAATACTCGTGGATGCGGGTGCCGAAGAGCCAGCAGTAGTAGCTGCCGCCGATGCCGAAGCACACGGGCACGCGGTCCGGCTCGCGGAACTCGGCCGCGATGCGCAGCCGTTCCCAGCGCTCCCTGCGATCGGCCTCGTACCGACTCACGTCGAGGAGCAGGTGGTCGCCTCCTACGGCTTCTGGCGCTTGAGGATGACGAGGAAGCTCGGGCGCTTGGTCTCGAACTCGGTGGGCCGCGGGTTGTTGGGCGTGGAGACACACCACTTGAGGGTGTCGCCAGTCAGCTCGGCGATGCCCAGGAAGGTCTGGGCGCGGCCCCGCTGGTTCACCGACGTGCCGTCCATCTGCATCGGCTTGCCGGGCGTGAGCTTCACGGTGCCTTCGTCCATCGGCAGCTTCTGGCCATCGAGGCGTTCGGCGTCCACGTGGTCGCCCTTGATCGTCAGCTTCAGGTGCACGGGCCCGCGGTCAGGCGTCTCGCCCTTGCCTTCCACGGTGAAGCCCGTCCACACCCCGTCCAGCTTCGGCACGGCTTCGTCTTTCCTCCCGGGCTCCTCGCCGCCGGCGGCCGGAACGGCCAGAAGGGCCATCACCAACGACCACTTCGCCACTCGTCCGATCGTGCGCATGCCAGTTCCTCCGATCCACGTTTCGGGCAGCGGCCCTCCGCATTCCCCACAAGTTTAGCGGACTTCGCCCCCAATATCCAGCGGATCTTCCCGGCGAGGGGGCAGGCCGGACCGGAGTAGGGGAAGGCCCGGTGCAAAGGTAGCCGCGAGCGTCCCGCTTGCGGCTCGCTTCATCCGTTCGACAAGCGGGACGCTTGTCGCTACGAGAGTCCGCAACGGAAACTACCTACAGAAATGGCTCACCCCCTTCCCGGCGACAGGCTACAGGCCGCCAATTCCTCCTCCGCTGAGGCCGGAATCCCTCGCGTGTCAGGCCAGCGCCGGCGCGAAGTCAAGCAGCTCTCAGGCCCTTCCCCCTCCCCGCCCACAACGCCATGTCTACCAGAGGCACAGGGGGCTCGGCGAAGCCGGCGAGGTGTCTTGCGTGCTGATCGGCCAGTTGCCACGCGAACGGGATGTACTCCTTCAGGACGGCGAGTTCCTGGTTCGCCCCCTTCTGCCACGCGCCAACTGCTTTCAGCACCATCTGGTCGAAGATCGGCACAACACTCGGATACAGGAAATGCAGGGATGTTATGCGCACTGGGAGGGCGGCACGGGATCCCATGCCGAGTATGCGGAATCGGTCAATGACCCGCATCGTCTCGACCACCCCTGCCAGATCGCGTTCCATCGAGGCAGGCAACTCCTTGACGAGGCCGTCTAGACGGCATGCTATCTGATCACCATCGGCGCCAATCCTGGCGAGCAGACGGCGAGCGGCCGGTTGCGAATAGAGTTTCCAGTACAACATGGCCTCGTAGTCTCCCACGGCCACATGCCGCGGTCTGCCTTGCAAGGAACGGTTCTGGCCGATGAGATGGTAGTAGAGAAAGCGGTCTGAGCGCACGTGCGGCGCCACCGCGCGCAGGTGCGGCGAGCATGAATCAAAGCCCTTGCACATCCCGTCGTAACGGTCGTACAGCATTGGCCAGTCAAACCCGACCAAGGGATCGCGCATGGACTGCCCACTCCTCATTCGGTTTCCGGCGGCACGGTGCCGTATTCCCAGCCCTTCTTGAAGGGCGGGGCCTTGGGCGGCTCGGGGACCGAGCCGGGGGTGAGGGTCTTGGCGAGGGCGATGCAGGCGGCGACGATCGTGGGGCCGCCTCTGGGCTCGAGGTTGCTGTAGGCGGTCAGCCGCGTCTCGTAGCCGCCGCCGTGATCGCCCAATGCTTCCTCGGTGGGCACGTACCCGACACAGCCGTTCGCCAGCTCGACGGGGCACGTGAGGGGAAACGGGCTGCCCTTCTTGATGTCCAGCCCAAGCTGGCAGAAGAACTCGGCGGGGTTGGCCAGGAAGACAACGGGCCCGACCTGGATGGCCTGGACCTCGACTTCGGCGACCGGCTCCTTCTGGAGCAGGGCGTCGAGGAGTACGGTCTCCTTGGCGAAGGTCCAAACCGTGTGGCCGACCTCTTTCGGGTCTTTGGCGACGGTCTCGAGGGCGGCCTTGACCTTGTCGGGGGAGGGCTTGCGGCGGGGGATGCGGAGGACGTCGGTCTTGGCGGCGGTGGGGCCGATGTCGCCGGGCATGGCGTTGGCCAGCACTTTGAGGGCCTCCGCGCCGACGGTCTGGCCGATCTTGATGCCGGCCCGCTCGCCGAACTCGCCGGTGTAAGGGCTGAGATTATCCACCTGCGTCACGTCGCCGCAGGCGCCGTTGAGAAAGACGACGATGGCGTCCTGGCCCATGACGCCTCGGATGGTGCGTTCGAGGTAGTAAATCCAGTCGGCCGAGGTGCCGGCCACGCCCGCGGTGCCGTGGCAGGCGAAGTTGACGACGCAGCCGAGGAACTGCTCCTTGAGGTCCCAGGCGCCGATGACGCCGACCTCGGGGTCGGTCGGCCCCGCGTAGCCGAGAATGTCGGGGTTGCCTTTGCCGGCGTGGGAGTAGGTGAGGCCGTTCTTCATCCGCTGGCGGCGATTGAAAGCCACGCCCTCGGCGCGGCCCGAGCCGACACAGGCCCTGACTTCGACTCGCCGCTGGTCAGCCTCGACGACCGCCTCGATGAGCGCCTTCTTCACAAGCTCCAGGTACTTGGCGTCGGCGCAGGAGGACATCCCGTAGGCCAGCTTCTTCACGAGGTCGGAGGCGTGGTCGAACTCGCCGGGCTGCACCATGCAGGTGGGGCCGCCCGAGTGGGTGTGCGACGCGCCGATCATCACGGCCTCGGGCCGGATGCCGCACTGCTTGGCGATGCCGTCGCGGGCCTCCACGACAAGCTTGCGGGGCACAGCCAACACGTCAATGCCCACGAGGGCGACACGGGTCGTCCCGTCGTCGAACACAGCGGCCCGCACCTTGCACGGGTCGTGGGCGGGGCCCTTGTGGAACGCCTTGCCGTAGCCACCGGGACGTTCCATGCCTTCGGCGGGTGTGATGTCGCGTTCGGCGAAGCCGGCTTTCATCTTTGTGCCCCTGGAAGAGGGTTCGCCACTGAGACACGGAGAACACAGAGAAAGCAGCAGGAGGACCACCACGGAGGGACACGGATGGACACGGATGGAGAAAGCGAACGTCAGCATGGTGGGTCTCCTGTCAGTGGTTCTGATCCGTGTGATCCGTGCAATCCGTGGTTGTCTTCTTCAGGTCTTCATCTTCTCTCCGCCTGCGGCGATGGAGTGGCGGGCCGCCTCGCAGATGCGGCACAGGTCGGCGCCGACCTGGGCATCGGCCGAAGGCGCCCCGCCCGTGCGCACGCACTCGACGAACGACGCGACGCTCTCGAGCGAGCCGGGGAAACCGAACACCTTGTCGGCGGCGCGCTTCAGCGTGTACTCCTGCGGCTCGCCCCGCCCGCGCCAGAGGGCGACCTTGCCGCCGATGATGTCGCCCGCGAGCCGCCCTTCGGTGCCGATGGCCTCGACGGCGATCTCGTCGCGTGCGCCGGCGGCGAAGAGGCACATGCCGAAGGCCGCCACGGCGCCGCCCTCGAAGCCGAGGGTCGTGATCGCGTAGTCGAGGTCGCGCCCCGTGGCCTTCGCCCCGCCGGTCGCGGCGACCCACTGGAGCGGCTTGCCCGCGAGGAAACACAAGAGATCAATGTAGTGAACGCCCAGCTCGTGGAAGAGTCCGCCGCTCTGGGCCACATCCACGCGCCACGAGCCCGGGGCGCCCCACTGGCGCCAGATGTCGGTGCGGAGCAGGGCGGGCTCCCCGATGGCGCCCTGGCGGATGAGACGGCGAAGCGTTTGCGCCATCTCGGAGTAGCGCAGCTCGACGCCCACCTGAACGGTGAGCCGGCGCTCGGCGGCCTCGGCCACGATGGGCTGGCATTCGGCGGGGTCGAGGCCCAGCGGCTTTTCGACGAGCACGTGTTTGCCCGCCCACAGGGCAGCCAGCGCCATCGGAGCGTGCAGGTGGTTCGGGGTCGAGATCACCACGGCGTCCACCGCGTCGGACCCGAGGAGCCTCTCGTAGTCGTCGAAAACGAGCGGCTCGGGGGCGCGGCCCGCGAGGGCCTTGCGGCCGCGCTCGATGCTCGCCGGCGAGCGGCTGCACAGCGCAGCAACCTGGGCGCCCTCCACCCTGAGCAGGTTCGGGATATGCGTCTCGCACGCCCACCAGCCCAGCCCTACGATGCCGATGCGCACGGGCTTCATGCGGCCTCCTTCGACCAGGTATCTCCCTCGCGCCATTGTAGCCCGGGCGATAGGTGGGTCAAGCTCTTTGTGTGATTGACTGGGCCGGGCTGAGCCGGCTAGAATACGTGGCGATTCCTCCACGGTCGCACGGCTTGACGGGGGCACGGTATGCGCGAGGTACTCGACTTCGTCGAACGGTTCTCGCCCGAGATTCACGAGCGGGCGCTGGAGCTCTGGCGGCAGGGCGTGGTGGAGATTGACCGCGCGGGGCAACGGGTGGTCCTGCGCCAAGGGGCCACGCCGCCGCCCGAGGCGAGGGCGTTGTATGAGCGGCTGGCCGCGGCGCTCGAGACGATTCGCTCGTTCCCCGAGCCCTCGGCCGCCGTGGACCCGGCCGGCCCCGTGTCCGTCATCCTCTGCGGCGGACGCGGCACGCGCATGCGGTCGCGGGATAAACATAAGGTCTGCTTCCCCGTAGCCGGCCGCGCGGCCATCAACCGCGCCATCGAGGTCTACGAGCAGTGCGGCGTCCGCCGCCACGTCATCGTCGTGGGCGTCCTGGGCGAACAGGTGGCCGCCGAGGTGCTGCGCGAGCATCCGAGCGGCGTGGACTTCGTCTACCAGCTCAATCCCCTCGGCACGGGCAACGCGGCCAAGCAGGCGGCCCACCTGCTGGAGCACCAGTACTACCAGGGCGACGTACTGGTAGTCGCCGGCGACAAGGTGATAGACCCGCGGGCGATCCGCAAGCTGGTGCGCGAGTTCCACGAGCGGAACGCCGATCTGGCGGTGACTGTGGCGCCGAAGTCGCGCTGGGGCGATAGCGGCCGCATCGTGCTGCGCCGCGACGGCTCGCTCTACGGCACCGTGGAGGCCCGCGACATCGCCCGCGCCCGCGTTCTCGGCCGCATCCTCCGCGAGAAGGAGGCGTCGCCCGACCTCTCGAACGGCTACTTCCTCCGCCTCCTGCACGAGGCCGAACCTCGGCCCGACAAGGCGCGTCTGATGTTCGGCGAGTTGCTGGCCCGCCTGGAGGCCGAGCCCGACACGCCCCTGCCCGCCCTCCGCGCCCTCATCCGCCCCGAGGACACCCGGTTCGTGATCCGCGAAACCGATGGCTCGCAAACCGTCCTCTCCGCCGACCAGCTCGAGGAGACGGCCTCGAAGGTCAACGTGTCGGTCTACATGTTCAAAGCCCGCGCCCTCTATGACGCGCTCCGCCAGATCACTGCCGACAACGCGCAGAAGGAGGAATACCTCACCGACGCCGTAGCCGTGCTGGCCAATGCGCGCAACGCTGACGGCACGCTGCGCTACAAGCTGATCACAGTGGATGTGGACGACCCGAACTGGGTGCTGGCCTTCAACAACCCCGAGGAGTTGCTCGACATCGAGGACTATCTGCGGCGGCAGGAGGCCCTCGCCAGGGGCATCGAGCTGCACGAGGCCGCGCCGCGTCCCCGCCGCACCGTGGAGGAGTGGCTGAAGCTCCTCGACGGCGACGACCCGCGCCTGGCCAGGCGCTTCGCCGAAGTCTACGGCAGCGACCCCGCCCTCCACGAGGAGCGCCGCCGCGCCTATCGCGACACCCTGCTGGAGTTCGCCCGCGTCTATGGCCTCGAGAGCCGCGTCCTCCTTATCCGCTCGCCGGGGCGCGTGAACCTGATGGGCCGGCACGTGGACCACCGCGGCGGCCACAACAACCTCGTGGCCATCAACAAGGAGGTCCTGATGGTCGTCGAAGAGCGCCGGGACAACAACGTGGCGCTCCACAACCGCGACTTCCAGCAGTTCAAGTTCCGCACCTTCAACATCGGCGAGGAAGTGGCCAATCTCGACTGGGAGGACTGGCTCTCGACGATCAACTCCGACAAGGTGATGCGCATGGTGCGCGAGGCGGGGGGCGACTGGGCCAACTACATCAAGGCCGCCGCCCTGCGCCTCCAGGAGAAGTTCCGCAACCGCCGCATCCACGGCATGAACGTCATGGCCAGCGGCAACATCCCGATGGGCGCGGGGCTCAGCTCGTCGTCGGCCATGGTCGTGGCCGCCGCCGAGGCCATCGTCGAACTCAACGCCCTCCCCGTCAACCCCCAGCAGTTCGTCAACCTGTGCGGCGAGGGCGAGTGGTTCGTGGGCACCCGCGGCGGCTCGGGCGACCACGCGGCTATCAAGCTCTCGCGCCGCGGCGCCATCGCCCACGTGCGCTTCTACCCCTTCGAGGTCGAGAGCATCGTGCCCTTCCCCGAGGGCCATCGTGTGGTGGTGTGCGCCTCAGGCATCCAGGCCAAGAAGGCGGCCAACGCCCGCGACATCTTCAACCAGTGCATCGCCGCCTACGAGGCCGGCTGCCTGTTCCTGCGCAAACTCCTCCCCGACAAGGCCGCCCGCATCGAGTACCTGCGCGACGTGAGCCCTGCCACGCTCGAGTGCTCGGAGGCCGACATCCTGCGCCTCGTTCAGGCCCTCCCCGAGCGCATCAGCCGTGCCGAGATGCTCCGGCAGCTCGCGGGCCAGGACACGGCGAGGCTCGAGACCCTCTTCCTCAGCCACAACGACCCGGCCGACGGCTATCGCGTGCGCGGCGTCTCCCTCTTCGGCATTGCCGAGTGTCTGAGAAGCCGCCACTGCGTCCAACTCCTGGAGCAAGGCGACGTGGGCGGCTTCGGCCGCCTGATGACGGTGTCACACGACGGCGACCGCGTGAGCCGGCTCGACGCCGCGGGCCGTCGCCAGCCGTTGCCGCTTGATCTGCCCGAAGGGGAGTTCGACCGCCTCATCCGCGCCTGCGAGCGGGGCGAAGCGCCTCTGATGCTAGTGCCCGGCAGCTACGCCTGCTCGACGCCCGAGCTGGACTCGATGGTGGACATTGCGCTCGGCGTGGAGGGCGTGCTGGGCGCGCAACTCGCTGGCGCGGGCCTCGGCGGTTGCATCATGGTGCTCTGCCGCGACGAGGCGACCGAGCGCCTGCGCGAGACGATGACCCGCTCTTACTACGAGCCGGCTGGCCGCGAACCGCAGATCGAGCCGTGTGTACCAGTCGAGGGCTCCGGGGTTTTTGAGGTATGAGCCCGGCCTGGGCACGGGGGTTCGGAGCACGGGCGCCCTGCTAAGGGGGAGACCATGCGCGCCAGAGAAGTCGCGAGGCTTCTTCGGATGTTTGGGGACGGCACGCGCTTGCGGGTTCTTTTCCTGCTGGCGCAATCGCCGCTCAGTGTTGGCACACTGGCGAGGACGCTTGGGTGTCCCGCCAAACGTGTGTCGAGACACTTGCAGTATCTTGGCGCCCGTGGGGTGGTTGAGTCGCACACGGAGCGAGGTAGGACGGTCTATCATCTTTGCCCACCCGCCGGTGCCCTGCACGGTGCAGCGTTGGCATGGCTGGGTGCCATGAGAAATCTAGTTGAGGAAGTGGAGCCGGACAGGTCGCGCGCCGAGGCGATTGGGAAAGAGAAGGGATGAGGCAGGGGATGTGCTCTTTCGCGCGAAAGAGCCACACATCCTCCCTAATGCTGACGCCTTCGCCACCTGCCGGCAATTCTGGGCGCCCCCCTTGCGTCCGCCTTTCGCCTCCACCAACTTGAGCATGTTCCGGGCACACGGCGCGGTATAGGTTGTGTGAAGTATGGCTCTTTCGCGCGAAAGAGCGCCCCACTTCCTACCCCCCTCTCATGCACGGGTCGAGCCTGCCCAGGGACAAGCTCGGCCCGATCCGCATGCCGTTCTGCCGCTCAACCTACCCTTTGAACAGCGCCAGGAAGGCGATCGCGCACGCCACAGTCAGGATGCACGGCACCAGGAAGATCGGGCGCCAGCGGAACTTCCCCTCCTCCTTGAAGAAGTCCATGATCACGCCCGTGAACTGCGTGCCGAGGAAGTTGCCGAGGCCCAGCGTGGCCACGGTGATGAGGGCCTGAGCCGATGCCTTGATGTCGGGCGGAGCCACACTGTCCACGTACATCTGCCCCGCCGTGAAGAAGAAGGTGTAGCCGATACCGTGGAACGAGAGCGACGCGACCACGAGCCACACGGGCTTCATCAGGGCGAAGATCACGTAGCGGGCCGGCCACGCGATGACTCCGATGGCCAGCGTCCACTGGTAGCCGAAGTGGGTCACGGCCCAGCCGAGCGCCAGCACCATCGCCAGGATTTCAGCCATCTGCGCCACGGTCATCACGGCCGGTACGTTCTTGTTCTTGATGCCGATGTCTTCCAGATACTGGGCGGTGGGCACGTAGTAGAATTGCAGCTCGGTGGTCACCACGAACGAGATGATCAGAAAGACCAGGAACTGCGGGTCCTTGAGCAGGTCGAAGGCCTTGAGGAAGGCCAACGGGTCCGAAGACTTGGCCGGCGGCGTATGCGGCAGGAACACGCACGAGACCCCCATCAGCAGCGACAGGATGCCGGCGAGGGTCAGGGCGTCCGAAGTCTTCTTCGGCTCGGCGCGCATCCGCCGCCAGAAGGCGAGGATGAAACCGGCGACGATCCAGCCGATGGTGCCCCACACGCGAATCGTGCCGACATATTCGGCCGAGGCGTGTCGCATCATCAGCGAGAAGACAAGCGGCAGTGTCGGCGCATACAGGAGGCTGTAAAGCGCCATCAGCCCCACCAGCCCGCCGAACTTGCGCTGCCGCGCCGCCACCAGCAGCACGAGGCCGCCCAGGATGCTCACCGCGGCCAGGAACCACTGGGTCTCCAGATACCGATCGGCTAGCTGCCCGCCGATGAAGGGCGACACGATGCACGCCAACCACAGCATCGCATACACCCAGCCCGTCTGTTTGCCGCTGAATTTCAGGTCCCCGAGCAGGTAAGCGGCCAGCACGGGCGCCCAGGCGCCCCAGACGGCGAACTCCAGAAACATCATCAGACTCAACTGCCCATACAGCGTCCAACTCATCGCCGCTTCTCCTAGCGAGTGAACGGGGGCGCCTGGTTGCGTGGGATGGTTGTACCCTACCGCCCCGCGGGCTGTCAAGCGCGTTTTCGCCTTGCCGCCATCGCAGGGGGCGCTCAGCGTTCGACGCGGATGCGGATGTTGTCGAACTCGGCCTGTCCGCCGGTGACGCCCACGCCCGCCGGCCCGCGGTCAAGGCCCCGCAGTGACCAGGGCGGCGCGCCGGTGCGGATGTTGTCAATCACCACGCTGAGCTGATCGCCGCGGATGCCCACCTCAATCTCGTGCCACTGGTTGAATCGGGAGCCGAGCCCGTGCCGCGCGCGGCCAATCTCGCGGAACGCGCCGTTGCGGTAGTAGCCGATCTCGTAGATCCCCTCGATCGGGAAGCGCACGCAATAGAAGTTGCCGGGGTCCTGGTACCGCACAATAAGCAGGTAGTACTCGCCCTCGCGCGTCACGCGGTCGGCCCGCACAATGCGGCAGCGGGCGCGCAGCGTGTAGTCGGCCCACTCGGGGCTGCCGGCCACCGCCGACGCCACCGGCCCCACCGCGGCCCGGCCGACCAGGCAGCCGTTACGCACCTCCCAGGCGCCCGCCTGAACCCAGTCCTTCAGGTCGGTGCCGTTGAACAGGCGGTGCGCGCCGGGCCCCAGCCTCGCCCAGGGCGATTCCGGCGTCGGCGGCTCTGGAACGTCCTTCGGCACCGGCGGCTCAGGCTCTTCCTTCGGCTCCGGAGGCTCAACCTTCTCGGGCGGCACCACGACGATCGAGGTCTGCACCTTGGGCGACTCAGGCTGCCTGAACTCGGGAATGTGCACCGCCAGGCCGGTGGCGGCTTTCGGAGATGCGGGCGTTCGGACCCGCGTCGGGCGGCCGGTCTTCGTGCCGGTTTTCGGCGGCTCCGGGAACGGTGGGATGGCGTTCGCCGTGCCCGGGTCGGGCGGCGGCTCGATCTTCGGCGCCGGCTGGATGCCGCCCTGGAGTTTGTGGGCGAACTCCTGTATCTCGGGGAAGAAGACCACCACGGCTGCCAGCGCGGCCACCGACACCACCGCCGCGACAGCCTCGAACGTCGAGAGGCCCTTGCGACGGCGGGGCGCGGGCGGCGCAGCGGCCTCGCCTGGCGCGCCCACTAGCACCGGCTTCGGCAGCACCACCGCGGCCGGCGCGGGCGCCGCCTTCGCCAGCCGCTCGTCGAGCACCCGCTGCACGTCGTCCAGCGACTCGTCCAGGTGGCGGTAGTCCTCGAGCGACAGGCGGAACGTTTCGTCGAGCGTCAGCTCCGGCAGCACCGAAGTGATGAAGACGTGCCCCACGCTGCTCGCCGGTCCCGGCGGGCCGAGCAAGCCGTTGGCCAGCGTAGCCACGCGGTCGGCCTTCTCTCGGAAGCTCACGCGAGCGTCGTCGGTCACGCGCCCGCTCTCGTAGGCTTCGTGGATGGCCCGACGCACCGCCGGCCACAGTACGCGGAGCTCGCCCGCTGCCTCCGGCGTCGGAGGCGTTGCGGAAGGCCTGGGCGGCTCGGGCGCCGGGCACGCTGCCGCGGCGGTGGCTGCCGCCAGCACGGCGCCCGGCGAAGCGATGCCGGGCAGGTCCGGGGGCGCGGGGCGCGGGAGAGGCACGGTGACGTCGAGGCGAAACTTCTGCCCGCAGCCCGGGCAGCGCACCTTCTCGCCCGAGAGCGGCACCTTCACCCGGCCGTTGCAGCGCGGGCATGTGACCTCGTTCACCGCCACGGGCGGCGTCTCGGGCGGCGGCGTGGGCGCCTCGTCGCTCGACACAGCGGCGAGTGGCGGAGGCTGCGTGGGCTTGGTCTCGGGCGGCGCCAGCGGGGGCGGCGTGACGCCCGGCGACGCCGCCGCCTTCTCCGCAGGGGCCTCGAAGCGGAACTTCCGCCCGCAGCCGCAGAAGGCCTTCTCGCCGTTCACCGGCACTTGCACGCCCTTCCCGCACTCGGGGCATCGCACCTCGCGCGTGCCTTGTGGGGGCGGCGTGTCTTCGAGATCCAGTTCGTCCTGGGGCGGCGCGGGGCCGGGCGGCAACGGCGGCGGGGCGGCAGGGCGGGGGGCCTCGAAGCGGAACTTCTGCCCGCAGCCCGGGCAGAGCACCTTCTCGCCCGTCGTGGGCACGGCGACCCTCTGGCCGCAGCGCGGGCATTTCACCGACTGCTCGGGCACAGGCATCTCCGCAATGCAAAGGCAGGCGCCGTCAGGCGGCCCCTGCCCACGTGCAACATTCTACGCCCACTCCCCTGCCAAATCAAGGTCGGGCGACGCGCATCCGATGCTTCCTTGACTCTGCCCTTCCTTGCTTGTACCCTTTCGTCTGCCATGAACACCGCCCGCTGCCCGCTCATCGCCGTGCTCGCCTCCGCCGCCCTGGCTGCCCAGGCGCCCAAGCCGCCGGAGCAGCCGGCGGCCGGGCCGGGCGGGGCCGACTACCCCCACGCCAGGGTCGTCACCAACGTCTACGGCCAGGGCGTCGCACAATACTGGCTGCTCGAGCCGGCCGAGCCCAGCCCGAAGTCCGCGCCCCTCATCGTCTTCAGCCACGGTTGGCTGGCAATGGACCCGATGATCTATCGCGGCTGGTTGCATCACCTCGTGCGGCGGGGCAACCTCGTGGTGTTCCCGCGCTACCAGGCCCACGCCCTCACGCCCGCCTGGGAGTTCGCCCGCAATGCCGTCGGCGCCGTCAAGTCCGCCCTCGCCGAGTTGAAGCGGCCCGGCCACGTGGCGCCCGACATCGAGCGATTCGCCATCGCCGGCCACTCGGCGGGCGGAGCGATCTCGGCCGACATGGCCGCCCTCGCCGCCGCCGAGAACCTGCCCGTGCCCCGGGCCGTGATGATCGTGCAGCCGGGCCGCGGCCTGCGCGGCAACGACTCGCCATTCTTCCCCCCCGCCGACGCCGCCAAGGTGCCCAAGGAGACGCTCTGGCTCGTCGTCGTGGGCGACGAAGACCGCGTGGTGGGCGACGAGACGGCCAAGGGTATCTTCCGCAGCGTGCCGCACATTCCTCCCGACCGCAAGGACTACGTGATCGTGCGGTCCGACCGCCACGGCCGGCCCCCCCTGATCGCCGACCACATCAGCCCCTGCGCCCCCGTGAACCCCGCGCCGCTTCTCATGGGCCAGGGCTGCAATGCCCTCGACTACTACGCCTACTGGAAGCTGTTCGACGCCCTCACCGACTTCGCCTTCTTCGGCAAGAACAGGGAATACGCCCTCGGCAACACCCCCGAGCAACGCTTCATGGGCAACTGGAGCGACGGTACCCCGGTGAAGGAACTGATCGTGACCGACACGCCGTAGGAGCGCCCATGCCCTCGCCTTGGCGTAGAGCCCAACTCGTCGCGGCACTTGCCGGCCTCTCCGCTGTCACGGCATGCCGCACACTGCCGCGGCCCGCGCGCCAGGTCGCCACCGCGTCGGCCTCCGAGCACGACGCCGATTGGCATTGGGCGCGCCGCGAGGAGGCGACTCACCTCCGCACCGCCCTCGCCCTCTATCGGCAGCAATTTGATCGCGCGCCCTCCGTGACCCTCTGCCACCGCGTGTGCCGGGCCTCGTTTCTGCTGGCCGACTACTTCCTCGAGGACGACCCCGCCGCCCAGGACACCGTGTTCGCCGAGGCCGCCCACGTGGCGCTCGGCGCCCTGCGGCTTCAACCCGACGTGGCCGCGACCCTGGGCGACCGCGCCGACCTCACGACGGCCGCCATCGCCCGAGTGGACGCCGAGCATGGTTCCGCCCTCATCTGGTGGGTCGCCCACTTCGGCCGCTGGCTCGCCCACCGCGACCTCGTCACCCAGCTCGTCCACATGGGCCGCCTGCTCGCGGCCATGGACCGCGCGACGACGCTGCACGCCGAGATCGCCCCCGGCTCGATTGACCGCATGTGGGGCGCCTACTACGCCCGCCGGCGCAACTTCGCCAAGGCGCGCCTCCACCTCGACCAGGCCGTCCGCCTAGCCCCCCACATCCTCTACACCCGCATCCTCTACGCCACCGACTATGCTATTCCCGCACGCGACAAGGAGACCTTCATCGCCCAGCTTCGCCTCGCCCTTGCCGAGAGGGAGCCGGCCGACCCCGAATGGGCCGCCGACTTCCGCCTCGAGCGCGAGCGCGCCAAGCGCCTCCTGGCCAAGGCCGATGCCCTGTTCCCCAAGTGACCCGCCCCCCTTCACCCCGCGGAGACCGACCATGCCCGCACCGTGCCGACGACTGAAGCCGCTCGAGCTAGCCAATGTGACAATCGCCGACACTTTCTGGGCCCCCCGCCAGGAGACCAACCGCACCGTCGGCATCCGCCACCAGTACCAGCAATGCAAAGACACCGGGCGCCTCGACGCCTTCAAGCTCGACTGGAAGCCCGGCATGCCCAACGAGCCGCACATCTTCTGGGATTCCGACGTGGCCAAGTGGGTCGAGGCTGCCAGCTACAGCCTCGCCACCCACCCCGACCCCGAGCTTCGGAAGCTCGTGGACGACACGGCGGCCCTCATCGCCAGCGCCCAGCAGCCCGACGGCTATCTGAACTGCCACTTCACCGTCGTCGAACCCACGAAGCGCTGGACCAACCTCCGCGACCAGCACGAACTCTACTGCGCCGGCCACCTCATCGAGGGCGCCGTCGCCCACTTCCAGGCCACCGGCTCCCGCGTGCTGCTCGACGCCCTGTGTCGCTACGCCGATCACATCGCCCGCACTTTTGGCCCTGAGCCCGACAAGAAGAAGGGCTACCCGGGCCACGAGGAGATTGAGCTCGCCCTCATCAAACTCTTCCACGCCACGGGCGACGAGCGCTATCTCAGTCTGAGCAAGTACTTCATTGACCAGCGCGGCCAGCAGCCCCACTACTACGACGAGGAAGCCGTCGCCCGCGGCGACGACCCTAAGAAATACTGGGCACGCACCTACGAGTACAACCAGGCCCACAAACCCGTCCGCGAGCAGGACGAGGCGGTCGGCCACGCCGTCCGCGCCATGTACCTCTACTCCGGCATGGCCGACGTAGCGGCAGAGACGGGTGACGAAGCCCTCCTTGCCGCGTGCAGGAAACTCTGGGCCAGCGCCGCCGAACGCAAGATGTTCCTCACCGGCGGCGTCGGCTCCTCCCACTGGGGCGAGAAGTTCACCGGCGACTATGAGCTGCCCAACGAATCCGCCTACGCCGAAACCTGCGCCGCCATCGGCCTCGTCTTCTTCGCCCACCGCATGCTCCAGATCGAGGCCGACGCGAAGTACGCCGACGTGATGGAACAGGCCCTCTACAACGGCGTCATTTCCGGCGTGAACCTCGCGGGCACGAAGTTCTTCTACGTCAACCCCCTCGCCTCGAACGGCGGCCACCATCGCCAGGAGTGGTTTGGGTGTGCCTGCTGCCCGCCCAACCTCGCCCGCCTCGTCGCCTCGCTCGGCAGCTACGTCTACTCGGCGGCGCCCGACTCCCTCTACGTCCACCTCTACGTCGCCGGCTCCGCCACCACCCCCCTCCCGAAGGTTTCAATACCTTCGGGAGGTTGTGCCACGGTCACCCTCACCCAGGAAACTGGCTACCCCTGGAACGGCGACGTTAGGCTCACCGTCTCGGTCGCCCAGCCCTCGGAGTTCGACCTCTTCCTCCGCATCCCCGGCTGGTGCCGCAAGCACCTGCTCAAGGTCAACGGCAAGACGGTCGCGCACAAGATGGCCAAGGGCTACGCGAAGATCAGCCGCACGTGGGCCAACGGCGACCGCGTGGAGCTCTCGCTCGCCATGCCGGTCGAACGCGTGGTCGCCCACCCGCGCGTGGCGGAGGACGCCGGCAAGGTCGCCCTCCGCCGCGGCCCGATCGTCTACTGCCTCGAGCAGGCCGACAACTCGGCGCCCGTGCGCTCGCTGCTGCTGCCCGACAGGGCCAGGCTCACCGCCCGCTTCGACAAGAAGCTGCTCGGCGGCGTGGTCGTCATCGAGGGCGTCGGCCTTGCGCCCACCCAGGCCGGCTGGCGCGGCAAGCTCTACCAGCCCGCCAGCGCCCTCTCCCTCCGCCCCGCGAAGTTCAGGGCGATCCCCTATTGCCTGTGGGACAATCGCGAGCCCGGCGCGATGACCGTGTGGCTGCCACGCGCCTGAGGCCCCAACCTCCGGTCCGCAGCCTCCCGCGGGTCGGCAACCCGCGGGAGGTTGGGCACCGAATGAGCACCCTATCTGCTCCCCCTTGGGTCCCATCCGTCCCATCCCCCGCCACCCACCGGTATGCAAAGCCGCCAGTGGTCCGCCAATGGTTTCGGAACTCATGACGGTGGCCGCTGCCCGAAGCACTTGGCGTTGGGCTGCTTCTAACCGCCGTGTTGGACGCAGGATTCTTCGCGCAGTTGCTCGAAAAGCTATTTGTGGCTACTCCACGCCCCTCACCATCCATCGAGCTTGACGGCCCCCGCCCAGTGGTCTACCATGCGTGGCACAACCCTGGGAGCTATGATGGAATCCCGGCCGCTGACGAGCGACAGCAATCCTCGCGTGAAGCTGGCGCGCAAGTTGCACCAGCGGCGCGCGCGAGAGAAGGAAGGGCTCTTCCTCGTCGAGGGGCCCCACCTGCTCGAGGCAGCGCTGGAGGCCGGAGCACCCCTTCGCGAGGCATTCTGCACGCCTGCCTTCGCGGAGGGCCATGCGGTTCTGGCCGCCCGCCTCGCCGCCTCGCCGTGGCCCGTCTGGTCGGTACCGGACGCCCTGCTCGCCCGCCTGGCGGCCACCGAGGAGCCGCAAGGCGTGGTGGCCCTGGCCGAGCTGCTGCCCGATGCGCCCGAGCCGGTGGCCACGCCCGGCCTGCTGGCGCTGGCCCTCGAGGGAGTGAGCGACCCCGGCAATGTGGGCAGCGCGCTCCGGGCGGCCCACGCGGCGGGGGCCGCCTGCGTGGTGCTGGGACCCGGCTGCTGCGACCGCTTCAACCCCAAGGCCGTGCGGGCCTCGGCGGGTGCGCTCTTCGCCGCGCCCGCGCTCTTCACTCACAGCCTGGCGGGCCTGCTGCGGCGCCTGCGCGAGGCCGCCGTGCGGGTCGTTCTGGCCGACCCGAGAGCGGCGAAGCCCTGCTGGGCCGCCGATCTGTGTGGTCCCACGGCCCTGGTCATCGGCAGCGAGGCGCACGGGGCCAGCGGAGCCGTGCGCGCCGAGGCTACCGACCGTGTGGCGATCCCAATGCCCGGGGGGGCCGAGTCGCTCAACGCCGCCGCCGCTGCCAGCATCCTCCTCTATGAGGCTCTGCGGCAGCGCGCGGCGGCCAGCGGCTTGACTTCCGCACCCGAGCGGGTTAAATAGTCTAGTGATCTCCCCAGTCACCGAGTTCTGTTGCTTCAGGAGGACGAGATGGTGCATCGTTGGGTCCGCGTGGCGGCGGCCGCCGCGGCCGCCGCGGTCTGGTGCGGGTGCGGGGCCTCGCGCGAGGGCGGGCCGCCGCGTTTGACGGGCTCCTACCAGCTCGCCGACTCTGCCGAGAAGCTGGCCGTGGGCGCCAGCGGCCGGGTCTACTACACCACCTCCCCCCGAGGCGGCATGGGCATGATGGCTCCCGGCAGCAGCAATGAGTTGCGCGTGGCCGAGGCCAACAGCCGCCCCGGCTATCCGCTCAAGCTGGCGCCCAGCGCCGACATCAAGGCGGTGGTGGCCGATGGCCTCGGCGCGCTCTTCCTCGGCGTGCGTGAAGGCGGCAAAGACCAGGTGTGGGTCTTCGACGAAACCTGGGGCGGCGACCAGGTGGAACCCAAGGCCAAGCTCAGCCCCCCTCTGCCCGGCGACCTGAACAACCTGGTCCTCAACCGCCAGGCGGGCACGCTCTTCGCCCTCTGCGGCGATAAGTTTGTGGTGGAACTCAAGGCCGACGGCACGGTGGCCCGAACCGTGGAACTGCCCGGTACCAGCCGGCCCGAGGATGCCGGCATGGACCGCCAGGGGAACCTCTACGTGCGTCGGTCGAGCGGGCCCGTGGTGAAGGTGAAGCCCGATGGCTCGGTGGACACCGAGTGGGCCAAGAGCGCCGCCGCGGCGCTGGACTATGTGCGCTCGATGGCGGTGGACGGGCAAGACGGCATCTACATCGGCGCCTCAGAGGGCGACGTGTACCTGCGGCTCTTCGACCCGAGCGGGACGCTGGTGTGCAACGTGGTAGCCGAGCAGTTGAAGTACGCGCCCGACCGCCTGGTGGCCGCGCGCAGCGGCGCGGTCTACGCGCTCGACGGGCGCTCGGTCCTCGAATTCCGGCGATAGGCGGCCTACCAGCCGCGCGCGAAGTCGTAGAGGCGAATGCGCACGGTGCGATCGGGCGGATACGGATTCTCGTAACTCGTTACCGCCAGGGTGTGCCCGGCGGGTGACCACCTCGGCTCGATCGGAGCGGGGAAGAGCAGCGGCCGACGCAGAAACACGGCCCGTCCTGTGTCCAGCTCCACCACGCAGACCCTCGTGGCGTGCGCCTCGCGCAGCGTGAACGCGGCGAAGCGCCCGCCGTGGGACAGCGCCAGCGCGCCCAACTCACCGGCTGCCTCGACGGGCACGGTGTGTAAGGCGGCGGTAGCGAGCTCGTAGCGCGTGACGAGTGCTGCCCCGCCCTCGCAGAAGGCGTAGCCCAGCGCCGCTCCGTCGGGCGACCACACGAGCTGGTGGGGAAGGGGCCGACGCGGGAACTCCACGACGCGCGCCTCGCGCGTCCGCAAGTCTATCCGCACGTAGCGCTCCCAGAGCACTCCCCCGCGGAAGTGCGCGATCAGCGCCCACCGCGCATCCGGCGAGTAGCGGTCCCAGATGTCCTCCGAGCGGGCCTCGTAGAACGGCTGCGGCACGGCGGCGCCGGGGGCCAGATGCCAGAGGGCGATGCGCGCGGGGCGCCCCTCGATGCTCTCGGCCTTCTCGGTGAGCACCAGCCCGCCGTCGGGCGCCCACCGCACCTTCCCGAAGCGCGAGAAATCGAAGGCCGACTCCAGCCGCGTCACCGCCCCGTCCGCCAGTCGTACGAAGAGCACCTCCCACCGTCGCCGAGCCTCGTTCAGCCCCAGGAACACGGCCCGGGAGCCGTCGGGCGTCACAAGGCCCTCGGAAGCGACCCGCAAGCGTGGCGGCACGGCGGCCACGCGCGCGGCCTCGGCGGCCGCATCCCAGGCCCACAGGGTGCGCGTGGAGCCGAGCGAACGATCGGGGTTCCGGTGGAACCGGCAGGTGAGGTAGAGCGCCCGGCAGCCGTTGAGCAGGTGGAGTTGCTCGGCCAGGTCGCGCACCGGCAGCCGATGCGCGTCGAGCGAGGGCATATTGAGGACCAGGTACGCAGGGTCGCCGGCCTCGTCGGTCGCATGCACCCCGATGCGGCCGCCGTCGGGTGACCATGCGAGCGCCCCGTCGCCCAGGCGCAGTGGCTCCGTGGTGAGAACGGGCACCGGCTCGCGCACGCCTACGCGCCAGGCCAGGCCAAGCGACACCGTGAGAGCCGCGGCATATGTGGCGACCACCCTTGCTGCGCGCGGGCGGCCGGGCAGGCACGTGAGAAACGTTGCCACCGCCCACCCCAGGCAGCCCGCGAGCAGCAGCAACACCCAGGAGCTTCGCCCGTGGGCCATTCCCGGCGCGTACGAGAGAAACAGCCCAGCCGCCAGCGCCGTGTACGCAATGACGAGGGCCGACTTGGGGCGCCACTCGCGCCCCAGCGACTGGCCCGCCAGCCCGCAAGGCAGCGCCAGCGAAGCCGTTAGGACGCCCCACCCGGCCGTCACCACCCCGGCCGAGAGTGCGGCCGCGAGCGCCGCGGCCGCCAGCCCCACGGCCAGGGCCAGGAACGACAGCGCGGCAACCCGGTGCGAGAGCGGCACGCGGCGCGGGTCGGCCAGCCAGGCGCGCAGGCGCGCGTTGACGGCCGCGTGCGGGGCGCGGGCCACGATCTCGCGCACCAGCCGCGCGTGGCCCACCCAATGGCCGGGCAGCGCGAAGCCCGGCCGCCGCAGGCGCGCGAGCAACCCTCGGGGCCGGCCCCGCCGCACCAGCACCAGCGGCACGTCGGTGTAGAGGCCCAGCGGCGCCACAAGCGCGGCCACGTTCTCCCAGCGCAGCGTCGCCGTGCCCAGCAGGCGGCGGAGCGTGAGGGCTTCGTCGCCCACAACCAGCCGTTCACGCGCGACGCACAGCCAGCTCACGAGGACGAGCAGCGCGATTCCCCCGCACACGTACGCGCAGCCGACCCGCGCCATCGCCTGGTACTGGAGGGGAAACAGCCCGACGTACTGGGTCAACAACCCACCCAGCGCGGCCCCGCCCGCCGTGCCAGCCGCGGCGCGCAGGGTCGAACGGCGAAAGACCACGGGCTCTGGCATCCCCTGCCCCCGATCGCCGACGCGCGCCATGGTGCTCAGCGCCCGATGCCCAGCGCGAGACCGGCGAGGCAGGCGCCCGCGAAGATCACCATGAAGAGAACCTGCTGGGCGATCGTGCCTGCCATGGCGGGCACCAGGGCGAGCGGATGGGCGTAGCTCGCGCGAAGCTGCCTCACAATGTGCACCGACAGCGGCGCCAGGGCGAGAGTTGCCGCCGCAAGCCAGGGCATCCAGCCGAGCAGCACGCCCGCGGCAAGCGACCCGTAGACGGCCAGCAACATGCCCGTGTAGAGCCACACGGCGCGCCGCAGCCCCAGCCGCACCACGAGCGTGCGCTTGCCCACCGCCGCGTCGGCCTCGCAATCCGGGAACTCGTTGATGAGCAGGATGAGGGCGACGAGCAGCCCGGCCGGCACGCCCACCCAGGAGCCTTCGGGCGTCATCCGGCCCCGCAGCGCCCACTCGGTGCCCAGGGCCGGCAGCACGCCGAAGCCGAGCATCGTGGCCAGCTCGCCGAACCCGTGGTGGGCGAACTTCACCGGCGGCCCCACGTAGAGCCACGCGATGCCGACCCCTACGAGGCCGATGCCGAGCAGCACGTGGCCCGGCGTGCGGAGCCACAGGTAGATGCCGCACGCGGCGCCCACGGCCGAGCACAGCACGGCCGCGCGCAGCACGGCGCCCGGCGTGAACACCCCCTCCTGGATCACACGGCTGCCGCCCGAGAAGGCCGTGGGCAGGCGGTTCACCTCGTCGTTCCCGCTCAGGTGGTCGAAGTAGTCGTTCGACAGGTTGGCGCTCAGGTGCACGAAGGCGATGCCGACCACGGCCAGGATGGCGTGGACGGCGTTCACGTGGCCATCAAGCCGCCATGCCGCGGCGATGGTGGCCAGCACCGGCAGCACCGAGGCGGTGAGAAAGGGCAGGCGGCAGGCCACGGCCCACTTCTTGATCCATGGGTCCGACGGCAACAGCCGTTGCGCAGGCAGCAATGCAGCTTCCACGGGCGCACTCCTTCCGGCCTCCATGCTATTGTCCAGGCATGAGCGTCCCGAGTCAAGCGACGCTTGCGCGCCCGCCCTCCATGTGATAAAGAGGGAGCGGAGGCGCCAAGTGAAGAACCCAGCCGAACGGGTCCTCGTGCTGTTGCTGCGCGTGGTGGGGTGCGTCGAGCTGCTCGCCCTGCTTCCGACCGTGATGCCCCGGGCCTGGATGGCGTTGATTCACGAGCACATCGGCCTGGGCACGTTCCCCCCGGGGCCGATCGTCGAGTACCTGGCCCGCGCGCTCTCGGCGTTCTACGCGTTCCACGGGGGGCTGTTGCTGCTGCTCTCGACCGACGTGCGACGCTACGCCGTTGTGCTCACGTACGCGGCCGTGACGATCGTCGGCTTCGGCGTGCTGGCCATCGCGGTGGATGTGTGGGTGGGCATGCCGTGGTGGTGGACGGCAGGCGAGGGGCCGTTCCTCGTGCTCTTCGGCATCGTGCTGCTGGCGTTGCAGGCGCGGGTCAGGGGAGCATGCGGTAAATCCCCGGCGGAACCTTCTTGAACGAGCCGTCGCGCGAGCGGCGCAGGCGCAAGGCGTCGGTCTCCTCGACGAGCAGCTTCGTGTCGTGCCAGGGCTCGGGCAGACGGAGGGTGCGCGTGAGCTTCTCGCCCTCGGGCACCGACACGATCAGGCGGTCGCCGAGCACCGACAGGTCGCCGGGCAGGGCGGTGAAGGCGTCGCGGCAGCCCTTGTCGCGCAGCAGTTTGGCGAGGTAGCGGTTCCTCTCCTCGAAGCCGGGGCGCTCTTCGCGGCAGGTGAAGCCGGCAGCGGGGAAGAGGCGTGGCCCCTGGTCAATCACGAGCCGCTTCGGCGCCCAGCGGTTGAGCTGGAGGAAGAAGTCGCGCGGCCCCAGCCCGTCTATTGCTCGCACAGGGTTCGAGTGGATGGAGAAGACGTTCACGGGCGCGTCGAGTGGGGCGCCCTCCCCTAGCAGGATGGCCTCGGGGTCGCACGCCTTGATGCAGGCATAGACCTCCTCGATGAAGCAGTTCATCGTCAGGTTGGTGTCGCCTGGGAAGCGCATCCAGGGACGCGGGGTGTAGTCGGGCGGGCTGGCGAAGCCCATGCAGTCGAGGAAGATGCCCTTGGCCCCGCACTCGCCGATGTAGAAGCGAATCCACTTCTTTGTGTAGTCAATGTAGCCGGGGTGGCCGAAGTTCGGGTAGGCCATGCCGCCGTCAATGCTGCCCCACGAGCGGCACATGCGGCCGTCAATCCCGCGAATGAACCAGTCGTCGTCAACCTCTGGCGCGCCGGGCTGGAGGCCGGAGTGGGACATCCAGATGAGTAGGGGCACCCCCTTGTCGGCGAGGCGGCGGCACATGGCCTTGAACTCGGCCCGCGTGCCGTGATTGGGGTCGGGCTCGTAGCCCAGCGGCGTGGTGCCGCTGCACACGGGGCGGTTGGTGACGAGCGAGTAGCCGATGCCGCTGAGCTCGCCGCTCGCCAGCCGCTTTTCCCAGTATGCCGCTTGCTCGCGCCAGGTGGGCTGGTTGTTCCAGGCGAGGCCCTCGCCGAAGAGAGTCTTGAAGACCCACTCGGGCGGCTCCTCGTAGTAGAAGGTCACGTACCAGCCGAGCCAGCGCATCATTTCCTCCCGCGCCCTGCCATAGTAGAGCTTGATCTCGGGCATGTGGAGCGAATCGCCCAGGCGCCAGGGCGCGTGGAGGGTGAAGTCGTAGCCCACGCCGCGGCCCGCGTCCGCGATGTTCAGGATGTAGCCCACGTTCGGGCGCCGGCACGTGATGGCCAGCCAGTGCTCGGTCTTCGCGTTGTAGAAGAGCCCGCCGTGAATCGCCAAGACGCCTGGATAGAGTCGCCGCCAGACGTTCTGCATGAAGCGCTTGCAGTTCTCCGGCGTGTCGTGCTCATAGCCACAATGGCCGAACTCGTCGGTCGGACCGGTCGAGTGGGACGACGCGAAGATCATCCGCGTGTCGTCGCCCCAGAAGCGCCAGTTCCAGTTCATCAGCGAAAACGTGTCCACGTGCAACGGCGCCTCGACCACCGGGCCGCCGGGGCCGGGGCAGGGACACGTCTGGTCGGCCAGTTCGCGGCGGATGAGATAGTTCACACCGAAGCAGTTGAAGGGCGTGTTGTGGCGTCCGCCCATCGTGCGGGCGAGCACAAGACCCCAGCCCGAGAGCTGGTCCACAAACCGCTCGCCCTTGAGGTGTGCGATCTCCCGTGTCGGGTCATTGGGGTCCCGGTGCTTTCGGAGCGGGAGCGGCGAGCCGTTCACCCACAGCTCCGACCGGAGCGGCTGCTCCTGATCGAGCAGTTCCTCCCCGTACAGCTTCACCGAGCACACCTGCCCGGTTGCTTCACGGCAGGAAACGACGAAGTCTTGATCGGCCATGGCGCTTGCTCCTCTCCGTAATTCGCCATATCGTCGGGGTGGGCCCTGTAGATTGTATGCAGGCAGCGTGCGTGACGCAAAGGGGCGTCGGGACCCAGGAGACGCCCGTTTTCCATTGCACTCCCCGTCAAGCAGCACTATAATCCCGGAGGCTTCTGTGCAGGGACACGAGTAGGAGAGAAGACCCATGGCACACGATGGCCAGGCGATCAGCCGCCGCGCGCTGCTCAGGCAAACCGTCCTCGGGGCCGGGGCCGCGGCGCTCGCCCGCTCCGCCTTCGCTCTCGACGCGGCCCAGACGAAAGACTGGCTCGGGCGCTGGGAGAAGTACATCCTGGACTCCGCGCGGACCCGCTACTGCGACAAGGAGACGGGCGAGGAGATCGGCTGGCTCATCAGCCCCTTTCTCAACGGCTTCGCCTACGGCTACCTCGCCACCCGCGACACAAAGTGGCTCGATCTGCTTGTGGATTGGGCCGACGCCTGGATCAAGCGCGGCGTGAAGGAGCCCGACGGCTTCGTGGGCTGGCCCAAGGCGGGCACAGGCGGCGCTTTCACGAAGGACCTGCTCACCGACAGCCAGCTCGGCGAGGCGATGGGCCTGCTGCCCCTCGCCATCGCCGCCGACGCGATTCGCAGGGCCCCGGCTCTCAAGGGCAAGTACGGCGCCAAGGCCGAAGAGTGGCTCACGCTCAACGAGAAGACGTTCGCAAAATGGGACTCCCGCGGCGCCTGGCGCGAGGCCAAGCCGGGCGGCGTGTGGGTGGTGCCCCCCTTCGGCATAGACCCCAAGACGAACCAGTGGACCGAAGGCTATGCGACGCGCAAGACCGACGGCTTCTCGCACCCCGCCAATAAGCAGAACCTCATCGCCTGCTGGCTCATCGCCCTCCACGATGCCACGGGCAAGGCCGCCTACCGCGACCGGGCGGGGAAGTGGTGGCAACAGATGAAGGCGCGCATGCGGCTCCGCGACGACGGCAAGTTCTATGTGTGGAACTACTGGGACCCCGCCGGGCCGTGGGATTACAAGCCCGACGGCTCTCCGAAGCACTGGGTGGGCGTGCACCCGAACGGTGGCTATTACGGCATTGACCTCGAGGGCATCGTGGCCGCCTACGAGCACAAGCTCGTTTTCGCGAAGGACGACATTGCCCGCCTCATCGCCACGAACCGCGACTTCATGTGGAACCAGCAGGTGCAGGGCGCGAAGTTCCAGCGGATTGACGGCGGCGCGCCTGACAAACGCTGGGAGAGGACCCCCGGCGTCCTCTGGCTCGCCCTCACGCCCTACGACGACACGCTCCGCAAGGTCTTCGAGGCCAACCACAATCCCGCGAGTTGGGGCGGCCTGGCGGCCACGCCGCGATACATCGCGCGAGAAGCCCATGGCAAGGAGACCGAAACCCGATGAGACCCCTGCCCCTTCGCCTCTTTGCAGCGGCTCTCGCGGCAGGTCCTTTCGTCTATGGAGGACAACCCGTGCAGCGGAAGACCGAGGTCTCGATTCGCGGGGATGCCTTCTTCATCAACGGCAAGCCGACCTATGCGGGCCGCACGTGGCAAGGCAGGAAAATCGAAGGCCTGTTGCTCAACTCACGGATGGTCCAGGGCATCTTCGACGACTTGAACCCCGAGACGGTGTCGAGGTGGGCCTATCCCGACACAGGGAAGTGGGACCCCGAGCGCAACACCCGCGAGTTCGTCGCCGCCATGCCCGAGTGGCGGCGTCACGGCCTCCTGGCCTTCACCATCAACCTCCAGGGCGGCAGTCCCCAGGGCTACTCGCGCGAGCAGCCGTGGCACAACTCCGCCCTCACCGAGGCGGGCGATCTTCGGCCCGCCTACATGGCCCGCCTCGAACGTATCCTCGACAAGGCCGATGAGCTGGGCATGGTCGCCATCCTCGGCATCTTCTACTTCGGCCAGGACCAGCGGGTGAAAGACGAGGTCGCGGTCAAGCGCGCCCTTGACAACGCCCTCGACTGGCTCTTCGACCGCGGCTACCGCAACGTGCTCATCGAGGTCAACAACGAGTGCAACGTCCGCTACGACCACGCCATCCTTCAGCCGGGCCGCGTGCACGAACTGATCGAGCGGGCGAAGGCCCGCGAGCGCGACGGCCGCCGATTCCTCGCCGGCACCAGCTACGGCGGCGGCACGATTCCGAGGGAAAACGTCGTCCGCGCCTCCGACTTCCTGCTCATTCACGGCAACGGCGTGGGCGACCCCGCCCGCATCGCCGACATGGTCCGCAAGACCCGCCAGGTGCCCGGTTATCGTCCCATGCCCATCCTCTTCAACGAGGACGACCATTTCGACTTCGAGAAGCCCATGAACAACTTCGTCGCGGCGGTCGGCGAATACGCTTCGTGGGGGTACTTCGACCCCGGCCAGAGCAACTACGCCGACGGCTACCAATGCCCGCCCGTCCAGTGGGGCATCAACACCCCCCGCAAGCGGGCGTTCTTCGCGAAGGTGAAGGAGATCGCGGGCGAATAAGTGAGCGGTTCGGCAACGGTTCTGACTTGCTTTCCGCCTCTTGCTGCGGCATGATGGGGCACGTGCAAGGCACCGAGGTACGGCTTTGTGCGAGGCCAGGCGAGACGAGACAGATCAAGATCGTGATCGAGAAGCACCCCGATGGCTACGTGGCCTATCCCGTGGGCATCCAGGGGGTAGTCGTGGGCGAGGGCGACACCTATGAGGAAGCCCTCCGGGACGTGCAGTCGGCCATCAAGTTCCACGTGGAGACCTTCGGCCCTGGCGTCCTTGAAGGCGAAGAAGGACCGGTGCTGGAGGCCTTCGTGGCCGAGGCCACGGTGTAGGCCATGCCCAAGTTCCCCGTGGACGCACCCGAAGCCCGTGTGTTGCGCGCACTCCGCGCGCTGGGCTTCGCAGTTGTCAGGGAACGCGAGCATATTGCCCCTCAGCGCCGCAACACCGACGGCACGCTCACGCCTCTCACCATGCCGAACCACCCGCGCATCAAGGCATCCACCTTGCGTACCCTTTGCCGTCAGTTCGACATCTCGCGTGACGACTTCCTCAAAGCCTATGATAACGCCTGATCACCGGCGCTGAGGGGGGTGACCGGCGTGATGCAAGACCTCCCTGCGACCAGCCAGCCGCTCTTCACCGACACCTATCGCCGCCTCGTAAGCGAGGCGGGGGTGTCGGAGCCGCGCGCACACTATCGTGCCGCGCCGCCCACGGTGCGCGAGCGCATCGTGCGCTGCCTCTGGTTCGACCAGAGCCTGGCCACCGACCGCCTGCGCACCGACGACGGCCAACGCCTTCGCGTGCTGTCGCCCGGCTGGTGGAACCTGGAGGCGGGGCCGGACTTCCGCAACGCCGCGCTCCGCATCGGCGCCGGCCCCGTGGTGAAGGGCGATGTCGAGGTCCACCTCAACTCCAGCCTCTGGCACGCCCACGGCCACGATGCCGACCCCAGCTACAACGGGGTGGTGCTGCACGTGGCGCTGTGGAACGACGCGGGCAGCTCCTCGGTGAACACCGCGGCGGGCGCCACGGTGCCGCAGCTCACCCTCGAGCCCTACCTGCGCACGCCGCTGGCCGAGCTGGCCGACAGCGTGGACCCCGCCGAATACCCCGAGGCGGGCGAGGCCAGCCGAGGCCGCTGCCACGCACTGCTCGAGCAGGGCAAGGTCACGCTCGAGTGGCTCGCGCTCTTCCTCGACCACGCGGGCGACCAGCGGATCGCCGACAAGGCCCGCCGCCTCGCGGCCCGCGCCGCCGCGGCCGGCGACGATCAACTCCTCTACGAGGCCATCGCAGCCGGCCTCGGCTACAAGCGCAACAAGGCCCCTGCCCTCGAACTCGCCCGCCGCCTGCCCCTCGCCGCCATTCGCGAGCGCACCGCCGCCCGGCCCGACGGCGCGCCCGCCGCCCTGGCCGCGGAGGCGCTGCTGTTCGGCGTGGCCGGCCTGCTGCCGCCTTCGCCCGGCGCCGCCGACGCCGAGGCTGTCGAGCACGTCGCCCAACTGCTCCGGCTGTGGGACGCCCTGGGCGTCGGCCTCGCCGACGACGCGCTGGCCCCCGAGCAGTGGAGCTTCGACGGCACGCGGCCCACCAACTTCCCCACGCGCCGCATCGCGGCCATGGCCCGCCTGGCCGCCCGCCACCTCGAAGGCGGCCTCAACCGCGCCATTCGCCAGGCCGTCGGCCCCACGGGCGGCGGGCGTCTCGCTCCGCGCGAGCTGGCTCGTCGCCGGGCGCAACTGCTCGACTTCTTTCTCTCGCTGCGCGACCCGTTCTGGGATGCGCGGACGGGGTTCACGGGCAAGCCCATGCCCCGCGGCGCGCGGCTCGTGGGCGCCGACCGCGCGCACACGATCATCATTGACGGCCTGCTCCCCGCCCTCCTCTACCAGGCCCGCCGCGACAGCGACCGTCCGTTCGAGGAGTTGCTCCACCAGGTGTTCGCCGCGTATCCGAAGCTGCCGAGCACCAGCGTCACACGCTTCACCACGCAGCGCCTCTTCGGGCGGCCCGAGGGCGCGTTGAAGCTCCTGCGCAGCGCCCGCCGCCAGCAGGGCCTCTACCAACTCTACGCCGACTTCTGCGACTCCGAGCGCGCCACCTGCGACCGCTGCCCGCTCGTGCGGCTGCTCGAGGCGTGAGGCGGCGCCCGCTCACTTCGCAGCGGCGGGCTGTTGTCGGGGCACGGTGAAGGGGAAGTGGGCCCACTGGCCGGGCTGGCTCTCGGCCCGGACGCGGCCGCGGTGCTCACTCAGGGGCTTTCTCGGTCCTGGCGACGCGCCCGATGCGGTCCTTGTCATCGGCATACTCGTAATGGCGGATCGTGTCGCCCAGCTTCTGCTGAAGCACGCGGTTGATGCGCTCGCCGCCTTCGGTGACGTAGGCCACCGTGCGGGCCTCGAGGGCGCGGCCAAGAGCGTCCTTCTTGGTGATAAGGGCGCCGTCCGCCGTGAACTCCTTGGCCTCGGTGCCCTCGGTGCGGGTCCAGCCGGTGAGGCGGCCCTGGCCGTCGTAGTGGTAGAGGTCGCGCCAGGTCTTCGGGGTGGCGAGGAACACGCACACGAAGTTGCGCTGGGGCCGGCGGTTGAGCGTGCCCGGGTAGAGCAGGTGCTGCAAGATGGCGATGTTGAGCCATTCGAGCTTGCTGCGCTCGAAGCGGGTGAGGCGCTCGGCGGGCGGCTTTGGGCCGGCGATGGCGGGGCTGAGGACGAAGCCGTCGCCCTCGGGCCTGAGGAGGCCGAGCTTGACCAGCTCGTCGCGCGCGCCGAGGAAGGCGCGTTTGGCCGCGGCGTCCTGGCAGGCATCCGCCAGCGCGTGGATGGCCCGGGCGTGGGTGGGGTAAAGGGCGACATCGTCCTTGAGGGCGTTGAGGGCAGCCTCGACGCGGAACTTCACGGGCGCCCCGAGGGCGGGGGGCTCGGCCACGAGCGCCTTGTGCTCTCCCTGCCGGGCCTCGTCGAGCTTGCGGCGGAGGTCCCTGGCCTGGTCCTCGGCCTTCTGCTGCTCGGCCTGAAGGGCCTTGAGCTTGGCCTCTGCGTCGGCAAGGGCGGCTTTGGCGGCGTCGGTGGGCTCCTTCTCCTGCGCCTTGCGGGCCTCCTCGGCCTTCTTCTTCGCGTCGTCGGCGGCCTCACGGGCCTTCTTCGCGGCGGCGTCGGCTTCGTCGAGCTGGCGCTGAGGCTCGGCGTTCGCCGCGACGGCGGCCTCGAGGTCCTTGGCGGCCTGCTGGAGGGCGGCGAGTTGGTCGGGCTTGAACTGGCGGCGGAGCAGACCGGAGGCGAGGTCGCCGCCTTTCTCGCGGGACGGAGAGGTCCCGCCCACGATGACGGCGAGGAGGGCGGGCCAATCGGTGACGTCGTAGCCCTTGTCGCGTGCGCGGAGCTGGCCGTGGGGATAGCCGATGGATGAGTCGCCGTAACCGTAGTACATCTCGCGGATGCGGCCCTGGTCGTCGTAGGTGCGCGCCTCGTCGTCCAGCGAGTAGAAGCAAACGAAGGCGGGGGGCGAGTAGTAGACGCCGTTGTGCACGAACACGCCGATGTCCACGCGGTTCGATTCGAGCGGGGAGCCGGGTGCGACGGGCCTGCGCTCGTGATAGGGCACGAGCAGCTCGGCCACCGAGCCGTCCTTCTCGACGGGCGTGATCTTGATGCGGCTCGCGTCGCCTCGCAGGACGACCCAGTGGTAGGTGAGCGGGCGGTTATTCGCGTCGAAGCTGCCCTTGGCGCTCACGACCATCCGGCGGGTGTGCTTCGCGGAGCGCACGAGACGGGCGATGACCACGGGCGTCTCGAAAAACCGCTCGCCCAGCCTCGGGTCGTCGAAGTAGTCCACGCCGTTGAGGGCCAGGTCTTCTTCGACGGCGGCGATTTGGGCCAGGGGAGGCACGTTGTCGCGCTGGATCTCGTGGGCGAGTTGCACCATGCGGAGGGCGCTGACCTCGGACCCCTCGAACACGGTGGGATGGGCGGCGCCGGTGAGGTAGTCCTCGGGCTTGTTGACGCCCTTGCCGCAGCGGCGCAGGATCATCTGCACGGTGGGCATCAGGAGGCCGCGCTGAATGAGCAGCGCCTTGACCTCGGGCCGGAAGGCGGCCAGGGTGTACGGCACGGCGCGCATGAACGGCTGGTCCGAGCCGGACGAGCCCTGGGAGATGATGAAGTAGGGGGTGTTGGCGGGGAAGAGGTCGCCGTAGCCGCCGCCACGGCCGTTGTGGCCGGGGTCGTGGTCGCGGTGTTCGGGGTAGATGTAGAGGTGGCTGCGCAGGTAGTGGGTGTGGAGCACTTGCGCGGCGCCGGGGTTGAGGAGCGCGTGGCGCGGGTTGCTGCCCAGGTTCGGGTCGCCCGAGGCGGTGGAGGAGTTGCCGAACGTGACGTGGGGATAGAGGAAGCGGAGTTGGAGCGCCCAATCCATCCGCCGGTCGAGTTGCTCCTTCGAGTACTCGACCCTGTCGAGCTGGGGGTAGGGCTGGGTGTTGAGGAGCGAGTGGCCGCGGTCGCGGTTGTCGTAGAAGTCGCCGAGGTTGCCCGCGGCCGTGCCCTCGGCGGCCCACTGGCGCAGGAGTTTGGCGATCTCGCTCGAGTCGCCCGGGGGCACGATGGGCGGCGTCTCGACGGCCACGAGGCGGGTCGTGCGCGTGTTCTCGCCGTTGGCGTTCCGGACGAGGAAGTGGATTTCGTACTCGCCGCACTGGCTCTCGGTGGGGGTCCAGGCGAAGGCGCCCGTCTTAGGGTCGAGTTTCATGTTGGCGGGGGGAGGAAGCTCGACGCCGCCCCGCTGGACGCGGGTGAGGCCATACTCGCGTCCCTCGGCGTTGGGGAACTCGGCGGCGAGGGAGAAGGCGACCTCGGTGCGCACCTTGCCGCGAATCGTCTTCTCCGGCGGCGCCTCCGGCGCTTCCGCGGCGGCACACCAGGTGGCGGCGAGCAGGGCGAGGGCCAGGGGCGGGGCGAGCAGCGTGCGCTTCATCAGGCTCTCCAAGGGGTTCGGCTGTGGGACCGTGGAGCATCCTATCCCGCATCGCGTGGCGCGTCAAGCGAGGGTCCGGCTCAGGGTGCGAGCAGGGGAAACGGGCGGCCTTGCGGCCCGGACGCCCTTCCCTGTGGCGGGTCGTGTGGGCGACGTGTCCCCACGCCGCGAACCGCGGAACGGACCCTGGCCCGAGCGAAGCCGAGGGCATATCCCGCCCACAAGCCCGGCCGCGGGCGGCGGTGCCACGATTCTGAACAACCGGTGACTGTCCCTATTTATGCTATTTATGAAGACCCGTCCCCACGCGGAGCGTAGGGACGAGGAAGGTGGATGGCTGCTACGCGGGCGGGGCGAGACGGGCCTTGAGTTCGACGACGATGCGCTCGAGGTCGGCGACGATGCGGGGAAGGTCCACCGCGTCGTCGGGCTGGCGCGGGATGCGGACGGTGTATTTGTTGGGGTAGACGGCGATGCGGGCGCCCTGCTGAAGGGCGATGATGTTCCTGGAGGTGGCGGGACGGCGGTCGAGCGGGGCGAGGGCGGCGTCCACGCGGGCGCGTAGTTCGCGCGAGGAGAGGCCGCGCTCGACGATGAGCATGTAGAGGGCGTGCTGTGCGTCGCCGGGGCGCAGGCGGGCCAGTTCCTCGAGGTGGCTGAGGGACACGGCGCCGGCCGGCTGGCCGCTGACGTGCTCTTGGATGCGATGGTCGAGGTTGAGGAGGCGCAGCTTGTGGTTGACGCGGGTGCGGTGGACGCCGACGAGGGCGGCGATCTCGCCCTGGTTGGCGGCGAAGCCGTGGTCGAGCATGCGGCGGTAGGCGGCGGCCTCGTCAATGGGGTTGAGGTCGTCGCGGGCGACGTTTTCGGCGACGGAGAGGATGAAGGCTTCGCGGTCGTCGAGCTTGCGCACGAGGCAGGGCACGGTGGCGAGGCCGGCGCGGCCGGCGGCGATGAAGCGGCGTTCGCCGACCACGATTTCGAGGGCTTCGGGGTCGTCGGGGGCGGGCCGTGCGACGAGCGGCTGGATGATGCCGCGGGCGCGGATGGACTCGATGAGTTCGGCGAGGGCGTCCTCGTCGAGGGTGCGGCGCGGCTGGTGGGGGTTGGGGCGGAGCTGGGCGAGGGGGACCTGTCGCACGTCGGCCTCGGCGGGCCGGGCGGGCGGGGCTTTGCGGTTGAGGTTGAGCAGGCGCTCCATGGCGGTGAGTTCGCGGTCGGAGGCGGCGGCGACGGCGGCTTTGGCAGGCATGGCGTTCACTTGCTCCTAAGCAGGGCACGGCTGGGGACGGAGGATGAGTGGATGGCGGGATGATTGGATGAACGAGAGAAAGGAACCTGGCGGGCTCTGGCAATCATCCATTCCTCCACCCATCCACTCGTCGCCTCCTGGGCTCAGGCCACGGGGGCGGCCGCGAAGGCGGCCTCGCGCTCGACGCAGCGTTCTACCACCTCGGCGTCCACGGCCTCGCGCTCGTTGAGGATGAGGTATTCGAGGGCGTTGTGGCAGAGCATGGTGATGGGCCGGGGCAATCCGCCCGTGGCTTCGTAGATGGCGTGGATGGCATCGTCGGTGAAGAGCGCCCGCTCGCCCTGGTAGCCGGCGACGCCGAGGCGGAAGGCGATCATTTCGGCCACCTCGTGTTCCTGGAGCGGGTTGAGGATGTAGCGCAGGGCGATGCGGTCCATGAAGTTCCGGCGCGCCCGCAGGCGCTCGAGCAGTTCGAGCTGGGCGAAGATCACCAGTTGGAGGAGCTTGAACTTGTCGGTTTCGAAGTTCAGGAACATGCGGATCATTTCGAGGATGGCGGGCGAGAGGATCTGCCCCTCGTCAATGAGGAGGATGGGGGTCTGGCCTTTCTCGACCATGTCGAGGAGGAACTTGCGGAAGCATTCTTTGAAGTCGTAGCCTGAGCGCCCCTGGCGCGGGACGCCGAAGGTGTGGAGCAGGTAGTTCATGAACTGGAATTCGCTGCGGAAGGACGGGTCGTCCACCACGCGAATCACGTAGCCGTCCTCGCGTGCGATCTCGTCGTAGAGCTTTCGGCAGAGGGTGGTCTTGCCGACGCCGATGTCGCCGATGACGACGTTGAGGCCGCGGCGCTGGCGGAGCGAGAGTTGGAGGCGCAGCAGCGCCTCGCGGTGCTCGTGCGAGGCGTACATGAACGCAGGGTCGGCCGTGGTGGAGAACGGCTCCTGCGCCAGCCCGAGCGCAGCGTAGAGGTCCACGGTAGGCGGTGTCCTTTGACGGGGAGAGCACCACAGCGGGGATGTTTCTAGTATAGCGTCTTATTTCCGGGTGTCAAGCGAAATGGGGGTGCGAATTCTGCGGCCGCCTCCGCGCGGCGGGGGGCTGCCGCCGGCGGCCTCGGGGCAGGGAAAATCTCCGTCCGGTGAAAAATGCCAGTTGACAAGCGGGCGTCTCTGCGCTTCATTGTCTGAACACCAGGCCCGCTTGACGGGGTTAGCGCAAACTCAAGCTGACGAACGGCCGCCTCTGGCGGCCTGCTGGAAAGGAGCCGAGACGATGAGCAAGTGGCGTTGCACACTGTGCGGCTACATCTACGACCCCGATGAGGGCGACCCCGATAACAACGTGGCACCCGGCACCCCCTTCGAGGATCTGCCGGAGGATTGGGTCTGCCCCGACTGTGGCGCGAGCAAAGAGGACTTCGAAGAGCTGGAGGTGGACGAGGAGGAGTGAGCGCGCCGCCGCTCGCAGACAGCCTTCCGCCCCGTGACTGAGCCTGCCCGTGGGGCGCTGGCCGCCCGCTGCGGCCCGCCGAGGAGAAGGGTGCGCGGGGCGCCGGCGCGGGGCCGTTGGTGCGCGCGGACCGGCGGCGGGGCCGTTGCCGCGCGGGCGTGTTTCCCGCCCAATCACTGGCTTGCCAGGAGGTCCGCGGCGCGCTTGCGGAACTGCTCGAGGGCGCGCTCCTGTTCGGGGCTGAAGTGGCCCTGGCGCTGTGCGTAGGTGTCGAGCCAGGTGATGAGGCGGGCAAGGGCGTCGGCGTCGAGCGTCACGTCGTTGTGCCCCTTGCGCAGCATGGCGAGGAGCGGGCTCGAGCGCGCCACGCCGAAGCCCACCTGCGAGTAGCCGCCACTGTAGTCGCGCGTCACGAGGCCCGCGAGCTGGAGGGGCGGGTGCTTCAGGAGCGCGTCGTAGGCGCCGGGGGCGGTGAGGACGATCTTCTTCGCGGCCTCGGGCTTGCCTTGCGGGCTGTGGCACGCGACGCAGTGTTTGTCGAGCACGGGTTGCACCAGGCGGTCGAAGCGCAGGGGCCACGAGCCGTCGGGGCCGGGCGTGAGTTTGGACGGGGCGCGCGTGACGGCCGAGGCGAGGACGTTTTGTGGCGTCTCGCCGCGGTGTTCGTGGCAGCCGATGCAGGCGAGGGTCTGGCCGGGCTGCACGTAGGTGATGGTGCGCATGGTCTGAAGGGCCATGCCCTGAGCGTCGAGGGCCTGGAAGAAGACGTTGACGCCGGCGGGCACGCGGAAGTGGGCCGAGCCGTCGGCCTCGACGGGCGCGGTGCCGAGCACCAGCTTGCCGGGGTCCTCGCTCGTGACGCCGAGATTGGGGCTGTTCATCTCGGGCTGGGTCTTGGCGGGGACGGCGATGACGCGGAGGGCCTTCACGGTGCCGCGTGCGATGCCGGGCAGGCCGCGGTAGACGTCGAGGACCGCGAAGCTCCCCTCGTCGGTGCGGCCGTCGGCGGCCACCTGAGGGAGCTGGTGGGGGCGGGGCGTGGGCCGCAGGGGGAGCGGCCACTCCGACGAGATCTCGGGGTCGCGGTGCAGGAGCTCGAGGTTGCCGAAGGCGTCGGCCAGGTAGAGGCCGAGGCAGTTGGTGTTGTTGCGGCTGCCCTCGCCCTGGATGGGGTAGGGGCTCCAGGCGACGAGATAGTGATTCTCGTCGAGGGGGTAAGGGCTGTTGTAGTAGGTGGCGGGCCAGCCCTCGGTTTCGGGGAAGCAGACCTCGGGCGTGTAGCGGGTGAGGGGGTCCTGGGACTCGGTGGCGCGGGCGGCGTCGAGCAGGCAGATGGAGCCGGCGGTGAAGGCGTGGTGGGCGCTGGCGGTGAAGAGCAGCTTGTGCGAGCCGGGCACCTGGCGGGCTTCGAACACGCAGTGGGGGCTGCGGGTGAAGTTCTTGTAGACGAGGTTGGGCATCGTGCCGTCGGGGCGGGTGGACCACAGGCTCATGAAGGCGTTGTTGTGGCGGTCCACGTAGTCCCAGCGGGCGAAGAGAATGCGGCCGTCGGGGGCGACGGCGGGCGTCCACTCGAAGTTCTCGAAGGCCGAGATGGCTTTCAGGTTGCCGCCGTCGGGGTCCATGATGTGGAGGGTGTAGACGGCGACGGGGCGGCTCTTGCCGCCGCCGCAGCGCACGTAGCTGTCGGGCAGGAAGTGGTCGGCGAGGGTCTTCGCGGCGCTCTCGACGCCGCAGGCGAGGTCCTGGCCTCGGCGGGTGGAGAGGAAGACGATCCGCCCGTCGGGCAGGTAGCGCGGGTCGAAGTCGTCGTAGCGCCCCTTCGTGAGCTGGCGCAGACCTGAGCCGTCCACGTTCATCTCGTAGATGTGGTACTTGAGGTCGTCGGGCAGGTTCTTCTTGTCGGTCTTGTCGCCGAGGCCGTGGCTGTTGGGGTAGTAGCGGCAGTAGGCGAAGACGAGTTTCGAGGCGTCGTGCGACAGGTCGGGGCGGAGGAAGCTGCCAGGGGGCAGGTCGGGCGTGATGCTGGCGACCTGCGGCTCGCCGCCCCTGTAGCCGCTGAGGATGAAGAGCCCGCCGCCGGGGCGCGACCAGTGGCCGTAGTTCTGGTCGGACATGTGGCTGTAGACGCCCGGCGCCCGCTTGGCGAAGAGGATGCGGTCGAAGCTCAGCAGCGGGTTGGCCAGGGCCAGGCGGCGGACGGCCCAGCGGAGCTCGAGGTAGGCGGCCTTGGCGGCTTCGGGCGTGGCGTTCTTGGGCAGGGCCTCGGCCTTCGTCGCGGCGGCCTCGAGCTCCTTCACCTGCGCCTCGACGGGCGCGCCGCGGGCCAACAGGTCGGCGGCGAGGTTGCGGCCGCGCTCGATCACCACGGCAAAGGGGTAGACACGCGGCGGCTCGGCCTCGGCCGTCACGACAGCCTTGGGGTCGTGGATGGCCGACCACTGGCTCACGGACGACTGGTCGGCCGGCTTCCCCAGGGCGATGTTCTTCTTCGGGTCGGCCGCGGCGAAGACCTCGACCTCATCGAGATGGAAGTAGCTGGTGCCTTGAAGGGCAAGGCGGACGAAACGGGCCGCCTTGCCATCGAGCTTCACCTCGAGCGGCTTCTTGTCGGAGAAGCCCTGGAACGGCGTGCCGTTGTGCTGATAGGCCTGCTGCCAGGCCTTGCCGTCGTCCGAGAGCAGCACGAGGATGCGGTTATTGCGGTCGCCGCAGTTGTCGCAGCGGTTCCACAGTGTTACGCGGTCGAGGGCCGTCTTCTCGCCCAGGTCCACCTGCCACCAGGGGTTCGGCTCGTTCTCCGTGTGGAAGCCCCATTTGCCGTCCTTCACGCCGTCCACGCCGCCGAGGGCGTCCTGCTTCGTCGTCACGTTGCCGGCCGCCTTGGGAGCCAGGCGCTGCGTGCCCGTGCGCACGGTGTCCTGGAGCAGCCAGTCGGCCTCGACGGCATCGCGGAAGCTGGGTGGGTTCGCTTTCCCCTCGCCTGCGGCAGCGATCGCGAGCAGCGGCACACACAGGAGGAGGGCAGTGAGACGCATTGCATGTCCTCGGATAGCTTTGTGAGCGCACACCCCATCGGCAAGCAAACCACAAAGCGGCCCGCGTGTCAACTGACCTGGCACCCGCGGCTCAGGCCTTCAGTCCCTCCAGCTTCGGGTCCACCTGGCGGGCCTCTTTCATCATCTCGGCCCAGGTGAGGGGGGCCTTCTTGTAGGCGGCTTCGCGGCCGAGGATGCAGGTGAGATTGCTCCGAACGCTCGGCGCGACGGTCTCGTTGGCGAAGTTGCCCTCGGTGATGTTCCTGTGGAAGTCCCGGATGTTCTGCACGCAGCCCTCGGTGAAGATGGGGCCGGTGTTGCCGCCGCGGTAGCTCTTGTCGCCGCGGACGACTACGTTGCCGCCGTAGTGGGTGTCGGCCGTGCCGTTGCGGGCGAAGACGCGGCAGCCGATGTCGTCGTAGCCCTTCGTGCACTGGCTCGAGCTGAAGTCAATGATCACATCGCCCGGGCAGTGGTAGAGCACGGCGAAGTGGTCCCAGCACGTGCCTTTGTGGGTGTGCAGGGCATTGCCGCCCTTGCCCACGGCGCTGATGGGGTCGGCGTTGAGGAACCACGTGGCGATGTCGAGCGCGTGGATGTTCTGCTCGACGATGATGTCGCCGGAGAAGTCCTTGTCGGAGAACCAGGCTCGCAGGCGCGCCTCGGCCGAGTCATCCGCCGGGCTGGGCGCGAAGGGGCCGGTGAAGTAGTTGGCCTGGATGAGCACCACCTGGCCCACGTTGCCGTCGTGCACCCACTTCACCGCCTCGCGGAAGAAGGTGTTGGCGCGCGACTGGAAGTCCACCAGGAACGCCAGCTTCTTCTCCGTGGCCTTCCTGCCCGCCTCGGCGATGGTGAGGCAGCCGGGCACGTCCACTGCGATCGGCTTGGCCACGAGCACATGCTTGCCCGCGTCAATCGCGTCGGCGGCCTGCTGGGGGTGGAAGAAGGGCGGGGTCTCGATGGCCACGGCATCGAGCTTGCCCTCGAGCAGCTTCTTGTGGCCGTTGAGGCCGCTGAAGCGCCGGTCGGCGTCCACCTTCAGCCGTTCGCCCGTGCCGTTGGCCCGGTCGGCGAAGTAGTCGGCCACGGCCACCACCTTCCACCCATTGGCCTGGAACAGGTTGGCGATCCAGTTGCCGCGTCCGCCCGCGCCGATGAGGCCCAGCTCGAGCGTCCTGGCCGCCTCCGCGCCGTGAACCGACCCCGGCTTCACAATCGTCAGCGCCGCGGCCGCCGCCGCGCCCGCCAGAAAATCCCGTCGCCCCACACCCGCCTTCAGCACGTTCATGGGCTTCTCCTTCCTCTCCGCGGTCTCTGTGTCTCCGTGGCCAATCTTGTTCCCGACCTCGCCAGTATAGCATTCTTCCGTTCCGCATCCAGTGCGACCGCGCGTGGCATCGCCATTCGCCGATTCTCCGCCATCCGGCGCAGAGTCGCACGGGTTCCTCCACTCTCGGAGCGCCCGTTTGGCCATTCTCGCCCGTCCGGCTCAGAGTCTCCCAGACTCCCCAGACTCTCCCGCTTTGGCGCGCGGCAGTGCCAGAGTGAGTTCGGGTGAATTCGGGGACGTGAATTCGTGAATTCGGGTCTTTGAATTCTGAATTCGGGGCCACCTTACTGATCTTCGTTTGCGGTGGCCGGAACCACGCTGCGTCGGCCAGGGCCTCAAGCGTAGCCGCAAGCGTCCCGCTTGCGGTGGTTTTCGACAAGCGGGACGCTTGTCGCTACGAGAATCCGCAGCAGAAGCTACCTACAGAAATGGCCCACACCCGAGCGAGGCCGTTCACTCCTTCACGAACACCATCACCTCGCCCCGCAGCCGGCTGCGGGCGATGCGGGCGTCGCGGTAGGCGGCGTAAGCATCCCTGGGCGCGGCGAGGGCCGACCGCTCCCACGTTTCGCGGAAGCGCACGGTGCCCTTGGCGGCAGCATCGGTAGCGAACTCGGCGGCGAGGGTCCAGCCCTGCCCCTTCAACTCGCTCTTGCCGCCGACGGCGTAGACGGCGTAGCCGAGGGGCGCCTGGACGACGAAGGCGGTCTCCTCGCGCTCGACGCCCTGCCAGAACAGGTCGCGCTCGCGGCTGGTGCGGCCCACCTCCGTCGCCGACACGGCGGCGTTGGGCAGGCGCAGCACCAGGAAGTCCCCCGCCCTCTCCGCCGCCGCGGGCAGGCGGTAGGTGAACTGGAGCCGCTCCTCGGGGTTGGCATTCGCAAAGTCCGAGTGGGTGAACTCCACCAGGTCCACGCCCGTGGTCTGGCCGCCCACGTAGCGGGCGGCCCACTTGGCGAGCTGGTCCCGCGTGAGGTCCTTCAGGCCGCGGAACTCGGCGGCAGAGCGGCCGCGGAGGGTGTAGCGGTCGTTCACCGTCGCCGCCCCGTCGGGCGCCAGGGCCACCTCCACGGTGCGCGTGGTGGCCTCGGCCGCGGGCGCGGGCACGGGGAGGGCAATGATCTTGCCGGCCGCGAGATCGAGCGCCTCCGCGCCCTGGACCTCGGGGGCGAGCTCGCCGAAGCCGCGGTCCTCGTCGTCCGTCTGGAGCCAGGTCACGGCGCCGTCGGGCGCCGTGAGGCGCACGAGGGCGTCGGAGAACCCCTCGAGCCGCGCCACAGCGTCGAGGAGCGGCCCATCTTGCCGCGGGCGGGCGAGCACGACGTCGGCCCTGTGCCCCGCGCCGCGCAGCAGGGCGGCCAGGAGGAGCGCGCGCTCGACCTCGGTGCCGTAGCCGCGCACCAGCACGGCGTCGGGCCGGGCCGGGCCGTCGGGCAGCGCCTCGAGCGGCACGGGCTCGAGGCGCACGCCGAGGCGCACCTGGTCGAAGAGCGCGCGGGGCGGCACGCCCTTGGTCGGCAACGCGGCGGCCCCGCCGGCGCGCTCGAGGAACGCCTGGGCCACGTCGGGCCACTCCGCCTTGGGATAGGCGAGCAGCAGGCGCGGGGCGAAGCTTTCCACGGGCGCCATCATCGGCTCGCGGAAGAGCTGCGGCGCGTCCCGGATCTCCCACAGGCCGTCCCGGCCCCAGTCCTTCGGGCCGTTCGCCGTGGCCGTGGCGACGAGGGCCTTCGCGCCGTCCTCGGCGGCCAGTTGCACGGAGCGCCGGAGGATCGGCTCGGTCTCCCAGAAGACCTGGTCGAGGACCAGCGGCTCGCGCAGGCTGGCCCTGCCGCGGTGCGCCGTGGCCAGGAACAGCGTGGCCCCCGGCACGGCGCCCTTCAGGGTGAAGCGCAGGCGATGCTGGAAGTTGTAGGCCGGCAGCCGCGCGTAGAGGGCCTCGTCCTTCATCGCCATGTCCGACAGGTGCGCCACCGAGCCGTCGGGCGCCACCGTGAGGCCGAAGAGCACTTCGGCCTGCTCGCGGTCGGGGAAATAGGCGATGGAACGCATCGCCGAATCGGCGCCGCGGTCCTCCAGGATGCGCCAGGCCTCGAAGCGTTTGAGCTCCCAGGCCCCGTTCGCGCGGATCATCACCACGGTCTCGTCGGCCAGCACGACGATGCCGGCCTGGGGGAAGCGCTTGCGCAACTCGTCGGTGCTCGGCCTCAGCGCCTCGGCGAAGAACGGCACCCCGCGCGGCAGGTCGGCCGCCTTCGCCACGTCATCCAGCAGGCGCGGGCGCTGGAACTCGATGCGGTGCACCTGGTCGAGGGGGAACACCTGCTCGCGTCCCTCGATCACTGCATAGAGCCGGCCCCTGGCGATCCGGCCGATCGTGCCAAAGTACTCCTCGCCGCTCTGGAGGTAGACCCCCTCGCCGGCGAGCGGGGAGGAGGATGATAGAGCCGACAGGACCAATAGGACCCACAGGACCAACGGAGGATTGCGGAATGCGGACTGCGGACCGCGGATCGGCATCGGGAATCTGGAATGCGGGGTCTGGAATCGAGAGCGCATAGGCTGTCTCATTTCTCCGCCCTCCTCGGGCCCGGCCCTTCACGGAAGACGAGCTTCAGCTCCGACCAGGCGGCAATCTTCGTGGCCTGGCCGCGGTACTCGGCATAGTCTTCGGGCGGGACCAGGCGGGTGAGGTACTTGAGCGTCTGGCGCAGCGTGAGCGACTTGCCGTCGGGCGCGGGCTCGACCCTGCCCTCGTACCACAGGTGCTTGCCGTGGATGGCGAGCGGCTCGGGCGCGCCCACGAGCGTGCACCGCGGCGGGCACACGATCTGGAGCGTCGTGCGCATCTCCTGCGTGGTGGCCCGCTCGATGGCGAACTGGCGGGTCTGAAGGCTGGCCTCGGGGAAGTCGTGGCTGAAGCCGGGCGGCGAGAGGATGTAGAGGTCGCGCGTCTGGGTGGCCAGCGACGGGATGCGGTAGCTCACCGCCATCGTGAGCGGCTTCGAGAGGTCGTCGGCATCGCCCAGCTCGAAGCCGGTGCACACGGCGCCGGGCGAGCGGCGCTGGAGGTACTGCTGCATCATGTGGGCGCGGATGCCGGGCGGCACGCTGCGCCAGAAGGCGCGGATGGTGGCCTCGTAGTCGCCCGTGTAGGTGTTTCTCTCGGTCGCGTCGGCCCCCCCGTCGGGCTTGAGCACCAGCTCCTGCACGCTCTCGCGCAGGTTGTCCTCCGGCGGCGGCACGGGCACGTCGAGGATCTGCCCGGTCATGTGGATGATCGCCTTCACGCCGTGGTCGTCCGAGCGGAAGTAGGGGTAGCGGTGGTCGGTGGCCGTGCTGTCGAGGAAGCGCGGCTTGCCGTTGGGCAGCACCAGGTTGATGCAGTGGTTGGCGTCGGGGATCGGAATGTCCACCACGGCGCGCCCGGCGTCGTTCGTCTGCACGATGGCCGGGTAGGCCTCGATCCCCACGGCCTTGGCGAGGCTGGCCAGCACGATCGCCTTGTCGGTGCAGTCGCCGTAGCCGTTCTTGAGCGTCTCGGTGGCGGGATGGCCGGCCCAACTGCTCGAGAGCGAGCCCTTGATCGACATGTAGTTGACGTTGCGCTGGACCCAGTGGTAGATGGCCGCGAGTTTCGCGTCGTCAGTCTTCGCCTCGCCCACGATCTTCGCCGCGAGGGCGGCGATCTCGGGCGTCACCTGCACGCGCTCGCGCTGGTAGCCGCCCGTGCGCCGGTGCAACTCGTCCCAGTCGAAGAACAGCGAGCAGTGGACGGCCGGGACGACGTCCGACTTGTGCGGCATCATCGGCTCGGGGCAGTAGGGCGGCACGTCGTGCATGGCCCACCGGTAGGCGTCGTAGGCGCCGCGGGACGTGCGCTGCGGCGTGCGGGCCGCCTCGGGCATGTTGCGCGTCGTCCAGTTCAGCTTCCGCCCCTTCGGCACCAGAACGTCGAGGATCGAGTCGAGGAACGGCTCGTCGCCCTGGAAATAGAAGCTCGGGAAGAAGTAGTCGGGCACGTCGGGATTGTAGTTCAGATACTCATAGGCGTACTCCACCAGCGAGTCCACCTCCACCCCCGGGATGCGGCCCGAGAGCACGCGGCCGCGGGTATCGAGGAACTGCGCCTCCTGCGACGGCACGGCCACCTCGAGCGTCGCGGGGTCGAACCACTGCGTGCGCCCGTCGGGCGCGATGGAGCGCGCGAAGAACACCGTCTGGCGGCTGCGGCCCTCCTCGAAGCCGAGCTGAAGGTCCGCCGCCTTGCGGCCCCCCTCTTTCAGCACCAGGTGCAGCGCGTGGTAGCGGTAGATGTGCTTGCCATCCGCCGTGAGCACCTCCTGGCCGTGGTCGAGGCACAGCACCGAATCAATGCCCGGCGTCCGGGCGGCGAAGGCCCTGGCGCGGTCGCGGTACTGGGCCAGGGCCGCACTGCTCAGGGGCGCACAGCCCTCGGCGTACTTCCCGGAGGCCCTGGCGCCCTCCCCCGTCTCCTGCACCGCGAGGGCCACGTCGGCGCGGGCCAGCCTGCGGCGTCCGACGCTCAGCGTGTCGCCCTCCAGGTTCAGCGCGCCCTTGAGCTTCTTGCCCTCCCACGTTTCGACCTCGAACGTGGGCCCCGACGGCTGGCAGGCCGTCAGCACGCACAACGCCAAGACAAGGTACGTGGCCACTCGCCTCATGGGAATCTCCGCGCGTTCCACACCTTCGGTCGCAGGCACTGCCCCAATCCTAGCATGCGCGCCGCTCAGGCTCAAGGCGCCATGCGGTTTATGCAGCCCAGCGGTTCTTGGGATGGGGGGGCGCGGGGGGAAGCCCTTCTTGCCCAAGAAGGGCTTCCCCCCGCACTCTCCCCTCTTCTCATTCCACGTCGCGGCCGTGGATGCCGTGGCGGGTGAGGCAGGGGTTGGGCTTGCCATCGTTGGCGCGGCGCAGGGCCGTGGCGGCCACGAAGGCCGTGTGGCCGTCGGCGAACAGGAAGTTCCGCGTGCCCTCCCACACCCACCAGCCCGTGTCGCCCGTCACGCGTTCGTGGTTGCTCGTCCACTCCCCCGCGAGCACCTTCTGCACCGGATTGCTCACCTGGGACCCCCGCTGGCCCAGCGAGGGCTGGGGGCTCGAATAGGTGAGCTTCGTGGTGGTCATCGCGTCAATCTGCGCGGCGCTGTGGTAGAAGGCCATCGAGTAGGCGTAGCTGGTGGACTCGTACTTGTTCTCGGCCTGGTCGTCGTCCTTGCAGAACAGCACTGAGGGGTTCTGCGGGTCAATCTTCTGGCCGAAGAAGGGCGCGAGCAAGCCGCGCCAGCCGCGGCCCATCCACAGCCAGTAGAGCGGGCTGGCCGAGATGGGGTCCTGTGCGCACGGGTAGAAATCATCGTGCGCGTTCAGGTAGGTGGCGAACGCCACGCCGATCTGCTTGAGGTTGTTCGAGCAGAAGGTCCTGTGCGCCGTGCCGCGGGCCCGGGCGATGACGGGCATGAGCATGCCCATCAACGCGCCCAGGACGGCGACGACGACCAGCAACTCGATGAGTGTGAAGCCCCGCCGCGCGGCGCGTGCGGTCATGTGGTCCCCATGCCGGCCCCGGGGCGGCCCTTGACGCTCCTCATGCTAGCGATTCGCGCGAGCCTGTCAAGCGTCGCTAGTTGGCCGCGCCCAGACCCGTCCACAGCGCGTTGTCGCCTGTGCCATCCACCAGCCAGGGCTCGTCGGCGTTGTAGCCCGCCTCGCGCATCGTGAGTGGGGCCGCGTGGCCGTCGGCGAACACCACGTTGCCGCGTCCCGAGTGGCGGTTGTCCATCGGCGTCATCCCCGTGCCGCTCGTGGCGCCCCAGCGGGTGTGGCCGTGCACGGGGCGGGGCGGGTCGAGGGTGTAGGCGTGGCAGTCGGTGAGGTCGGCGTTGCCGAAGCTGTCGGCGACGAGGACGGTCGAGGCCGGCTTCTCGATGCAGGTGTACGACGCGGGGTAGCGCCACGACGGCGAGATGCCGTCGCCCGCCGTATTCGGGTAGAATGGCCCGAAGGTGCCCCAGTTGTAGCCGTAGGAGCCCTCGCGGAAGAAGACGCGCTGGCCCTTGGTCTGGTTCTTCGAGGCGCGCACGGAGGGGCACAGGAAGAGGGGATTGATGATGCGGTTGCCGTTGGCGGCCGTGCTCTCGAGAGCGTCGTTGTCGGTGAGCGGGGCGCCCACGAAGGGGCGCAGGGCGAACGGCCAGCGCTGCTTCGAGCCGCCGCTCCAGCGCGTGGCGGGGTAGCAGCCGTCCCACTGCATCGTGTACATCACCATGGCCTTGCCGATCTGGGCCAGGTTGCTGCGGCACTTGACCGCTTCGGCCCCGATGCGCGCCTTCAGGGCCGTGGGCACCAGCACGCTCGCCAGCACCCCGAGGATGGCCGTCACCACCAGCATCTCGATCAGCGTCACCGCGCGGCGGCTCGCCCGCGCGCCCCACCGTCCATTCGTGGCACTCATGTCGCACGTCCTTTCCTTGCGAAAAAGGCTTGAAGAAGCAACACCGCGCGCCCGGCACGGCCGGGAGCGGCTCGAGTTGCGTCCTCGCTGTGCGGCCCGAGTCCACACCGCAGAACGCCCCGCGTCGGGCTCGGCGGGTCAGCCGCCCGACAGCACATCGGTCAGCTTCTTGCGCATCACCTCCAATCGGTGCGACTTGAAGGCGCCCCGCGTGGCCTCCAGGACTTCGATGGCCTCGCGCACGGCGGCGCGCAGGCGGGCAAGGCGGGGGCAGTCCACCAGCGGGCAGTAGGCGTGGCCCCGGGCCTGGGCGTCCACGAGGCGCTGGATGGCGCGCCGCTGCTGCTCGACCCGCTCGTGCAGTTCGGCGGCCAGGGCGTCCACCACCTGGGCGAGAGGCAGGGCGCCCGGATCGGCGGCTGGGGTGCGCGGGGTGCTCATAGGGCGGCATCCTCGGCCGTCGGGGCCATGTGGCACATGTGAACAGATGTTTGTTCTATGGGTATGAAAAAATCAGCCGCCCCGCACGTGCCGCACCCCCTCAGCCAGGAGGTTCCGCAGATGCTCGTCGTCCAGGGCATAGAATGCGGCCTTTCCATCGCGTCGGTACCGCACCAGGCCCTGGCCCCGCAGCAGCCGGAGCTGGTGCGACACGGCCGAGCCTGTGAGGCCTAACAGGTGCGCTAGATCCCCCACGCATAACTCGCGCTCGCCGAGCGCCAGCACGATGCGCACACGGGTGGGGTCACTGAGCGCCCGAAACGTCTCCGCGAGCGCGTGCACCATCGCATCGTCCGGCATCGCCCGGCGGGCGGCCTGCACTTCGGCAGGCTTGCGAGCCTTGTCCACTGCCCCGGCCACGGCGTCCCTCACACGGGGGCCTCATTCGCCAACAGATGAACAATAGTTTACCTGAGCTGCGACCGAATGTCAAGCGCTTTTTCCGCAGCATGCTCCGCGCTTGACTTTGCCCCCCGATTGCTTATCGTCTTCTCTGTGTCCTCTGCGCCCCTGTGGCTTCTTTTCGGGAGACTGCGCCGTGGCTAACGAAACCGTGCTGCGCCGCTACGAGGGCAACCCCATCATCGTCCCGCAGCAGATTCGGGGCGTCAACAGCGTCTTCAACTCGGCCGTCGTGCCCTTCAAGGGCGCCTACGCCGGCGTCTTCCGCTGCGACGAGCAGGACCGCGCAATGACCCTCCACCCCGGCTTCTCGAAGGACGGCATTCACTGGGACATCTCGCCCGAACGGATCAATCTGGTCTGCGACGACCCCGAGATCGCCACCCACGGCTACGGCTACGACCCCCGCGTCATCCCGCTCGAGGGCACCTACTACGTCTGCTGGTGCAACGACTACCACGGCCCCACCATCGGCCTCGCCCGCACCGACGATTTCAAGACGTTCTACCAGATGGAGAACATGCTGCCGCCCTACAACCGCAACGGCGTCCTCTTCCCCCGCAGGATCGGCGGCAAGTACGCCATGCTCCACCGCCCCTCGGACCGCGGCCACACCCCCTTCGGCGACATGTACTACGCCGAAAGCCCCGACCTCATCCACTGGGGCAAACAGCGCTTCGTCTTCGGCACCCGCGGCGGCTGGCAGAGCACCAAGGTCGGCCCCGGCCCCGTCCCCATCGAAACCCCCGAGGGCTGGCTCTGCTTCTACCACGGCGTGCTCACGAGCTGCAACGGCTTCGTCTACAGCTTCGGCGCCTGCCTCCTCGACCTCGACCAGCCCTGGAAGTGCCGCTACCGCACCCGCCGCTACCTCCTCGCCCCCACCGAGCCGTACGAGCGCACCGGCGACGTGCCCAACGTCACCTTCCCCTGCGCCGCCATCGTCTTCCCCGACAAGACGGTGTGGATTTACTACGGCTGTGCCGACACCTGCACCGGCCTGGCCATCGGCAACCTCGACGAGATCATCGCCTTCACCAAGGCCAACAGCTTCTGAGGGAGCCGTGGCTCCTTGTCGGCCATCGGTTCTCGGGCATGGAGACGGAACGTGGGCGGAGCCTCCGCGCCCCGCGGCGAAGGCGAGCGAAGCCGAACCGTAGGAGAACGTGACACCCCTCGCCAGACGGGATAGCCATAGGCTGGGCGCTGCGCTTTCCTCCCGTCCACTTGCCGCGCCTTTCAACCGGCGTTCAGTCTAGTTCAACCCCGAGGCTGATGCGGTCAGAGCGTTCGTAAAACAGGTTCGGCTCGACCCCCACACTCACGAGGGCCGAGCCGAGATCTTCGCCCTTCCGGACTTTGAGGCCGTGACCCGCTACCAAGCCACGGCCTCAAAATCTTCTTTAAGGGTGGTAGCGGGGGCGCCCGTCGTAGTCGAAAAGAAGAACCCCGGCTTCGTCATCGACTTCACCTGGCGCATTGATGCGGCCAAGCCCACACGGCTTGAGCATCGGGTGCTCGGCGTAAGCCGCTGTGCTGCATAGCCTTCCGCTCAGCCTGCCTGACCTCCCTCCACTCGTCATCCCCCACATCCCTTCCCGTCGTCTCAGTGTGGCTCCACCCAACCGGCCACGGCCCTGCGGGCCGAAACAGGCCGAGATCGCGGGTTCGAATCCAGGTGTGCGCTCCAGGATCGCGGGTTCGAAGCGGGGTGCATGGAGTCGAAGCCGTGGCCGGTCCATGGCTCACCCGAGCGTCTCCCCGCGGGGGCTTGATCGTCCTCTCTGGAACCGGGGTTTCCGTGGACTGGCCCCCTGGCGGATTCGTCGGCTTGATGGGCGGCCCTTCGGACCCGTTCGCCCAAGGTTCCGGGCGCCGGCAGACAGGCGGCCCCTGGGCCGACATGCGCTTGGCC